>JAEEGH010000595.1_pt1 | contig 126323 bp, 94 predicted proteins | sample 9134181 | NCBI WGS metagenome assembly JAEEGH01 (sample SAMN16246544, study PRJNA631951) | gut metagenome | biome: gut microbiome; feature: rumen; material: DP-attached | host: Bos | place: Iran: Karaj | collected 2018-10
GCAAGGCAGGCAACCAGGAAGGAGGAACAGAGATATGTTAGAGGAATATGATATTGATAAATTAAATCCGAGACCAAATCCATATGCGAAAGAGTTAAAGAAACAAGTTACCATAAAGATATCACCTTCTGTTATAGATTATTTTAAACAGGAGGCTACTGAAACAGGAATACCTTATCAGACACTGATCAATCTATATTTGGTTGATTGTGTAAATGAAAAGAAAAAGTTGAATATGTCTTGGAAATAAAAACAGACGTTAAGGCACCGATTGTAGTAGGTCGGTGCTTTTTTTATAAGGCTTTTTTATGAAGCACCTCACTTTTGTGTACTAAAGAAAACGTCGACGCAAAAAGTACTAAAAGTTGTTAATATTTGTAATATAAAGCGCTAATATTTAAGTATGAAATAAAACGAACCACTAAATTATTACCGGGCCAACGAAAAGCTGGCAGAGTATATGGCCTCTATAAACATGGCTCATTACTTCCATGATACCAGGCATACGACTGCTACACTAATGGAAAGAGCAGAGATACCTTTGCTGCACAGAAAACTAATTTTAGGACATAGTTCTGGCGATTTAACTGATCGTTATACACATGTTTCAATCGACCTGTTAATTGATGATATAAACCGTATATAATAACAAGTGGTTTGTATATTATTTGTATATTACGCTCAAATTTTTACCCGATTTAGCATGTTTCACGGACGATTTTTCAGGACATCAAAAAAGCCTCGGAAGCTAGTAATTATCTAACTTTCAAGGCTTTTGTTTTAATGAGACACGTGGGAATCGAACCCACGACAACTTGATTAAAAGTCAAGTGCTCTACCAACTGAGCTAGTATCTCATAATTAAAAACTGGGCTAGCGGGATTCGAACCCACGAGTGCAGCAGTCAAAGTGCTGTGCCTTACCGCTTGGCGATAGCCCAATGCATCACAAAGCAATTTAAATGATATCGCGGGAATGAATCTCATCGATTCAAACGAAATAAAAAAGGGTGGATAGTGGGACTCGAACCCACGGTCTCCAGAACCACAATCTGGCGCGTTAGCCAACTACGCCATACCCACCATATATTTAGCAGCCCATCCCGCTGCTTCGCTAAACATGAGGGGAACTGTGCACATACATTGTGATCCTGAAATACAGTCTAAAGCGAAAACACTATAAGAGATCTACAATAATTCCTTTTCTCATGAAAATGTGCCCGAAGGGATTCGAACCCCCGACCCACGGCTTAGAAGGCCGTTGCTCTATCCAGCTGAGCTACGGACACATATTTAGTTATGTGTATGAAATACACAAAAGCAGGTGATGGGAATCGAACCCACGTATCCAGCTTGGAAGGCTGGTGTTCTACCATTGAACTACACCTGCGTACCGACTTGGTCAACCAAGTCATACGCGATAGGCGATAAAAAGTCGGGGTGACAGGATTCGAACCTGCGACCCCCTGCTCCCAAAGCAGGTGCTCTAGCCAAACTGAGCCACACCCCGATTCGTTTTCCGGCTCTTATTTATTGCTCACCGCCGGACGCAAGTAAGATTATATATTACTATAGGGATTATTGTCAACACTATTTTTAAAAAATTTTTATTAGTTTTTATTTGCACGATAATCTGAACATATAATCAACTGCGTCAGCGAGCAAAAAGCTGATAAAATCAATACTTTGACAGATAATTGATCTTATAGCTGATATGACCATCATTATAAAAATAAATTGCTAAATATGATGGTAATCTACCCTCTTGTCTCGGATAAGATAAACTTCCAGGGTTAAAAATATAGATTCCATCCTCTTCTGTAGCGACAGGTTTATGTGTATGACCATACATTACAATGTCTGCTCCCCTGTCTCTGGCTTCATCTATTATATTTTCATAGCCCATTGATACAAGATACTGGTGCCCATGTGTCACCCATATCTTATGTCCCTTTATTTCAAATTCCTGCTCTTTTGGCAGATTTGAAAAGAAATCATTATTTCCCGATACCATTTTAACCGGACATTCAGAAACAGCTTCCAGAACATCCTCTGTTCCCTCTACATCACCACAATGTATCACCAGGTCTGCATCGGATTCATCCTGTAATACCTTATAATAGTTATTATTTCTTCCATGAGTATCACTTACTACTATTACTTTATAATAATCGCTGGCATTGCTATCCTTCATGATAGCCACAAGTTTTTCCTGCATAGCTCTTAGAGCCTTGCCTCTATGACTGATAGCATTTTTCTCTTCTTCAGAGATCTCTGCTGAAGTCTTACCATATTCAGGCAGGTAAAAAATAGGATCATATCCAAATCCATTTTTGCCTTCTATAGTATATCCAATACGTCCTTCCATAGTACCACGCACTACTTCTGTCTTCCTGTCCTGAAAGGCGGCTGCAATAGCACATACAAACCTTGCTGTACGCTTCTCATCAGGTACACCTTCAAGACGGTCTATAAGATTCTGATTTTTGATATCATAAGAGGTATCATGTCCCATGTATCTGGCAGACATAATACCCGGTTCTTTGTTCAAATAATCGATTTCCAGACCGGAATCGTCAGCAAGCACTATAGTATCACTTCCATACTCCGTTTTATTGTTTTTGAGCCATTTTGCCACTGTATCGGCTTTGATCATGGCATTTTCTTCAAATGTGGTACCATTCTCCTCGATATCTTCATCAAAGCCAGCTTCCTTCATGGAGATGACTTCTGCTCCAAGAGGAGCCATTATCTCACGAATTTCGCGAAGTTTGTCCTTGTTTCCTGTCGCAAAAACTATTTTCATAATCTCTCCCAGTGTCTATTCATCCATTTTAGCAATTGATTGTATTATTCCGTTATATATCCCCTGTGCCACTTTAGAAATGTATTTGCTATCTCCCAGACGCTTAGCATCTGATTCCTGCATAACATTTCCTGCGCTAAGAACAGTTGCAGGTATTTTTACATCATTGATGATAGAAGTTTCATCATCTAACTCAGCAAGGCCTCTGGCATTGGCAGACGCAGTTGCAACAACATTACTCTCTATAGTATTGGCAAAATCAAGGTTTCCAAAGTTTCTAATAAAATAAGTACTATTATAGTAAGAAGCCACGCCTTCAGACACTTCCAGATCACTATCTGCAGTCAGCTGAATATACATGTCTGCACCGGTTTCTTCTATAAAATCCAGTTTAAGTTCATCATCCCTATATACATCAGATGTCCTTGTAAAAAAGATCTTAAAAGACTCATCTGCATCTTCATCAGTCAATTTCTTTAATTCCAATGCAATATTCAGATTAACATCTTTTTCCACAATATTATCACTGCAGGCTCCCAGAAATTCACCACCTTGAAGTGGATCAACCACAACGATATGTTCATAAATATCCTTAGGATCTGCAAATCTGATCACAATGCTATTGTCTGTAAGTTCGCTAAAACTTTCATACAAGCCATCTAGCTGGAAAATCAGAGCCACTTCTCCCTCTTCATTTTGAGGAATACATATTGCAGACTCCAGATTGTCAATATCTGCAACCAATGGATTGGTCTGATAAAACGCCACATCCTTGGCATCTATAAACAGAACTATCCTGTGCTCAATATATCTGTTTTCAAGCCTTACGTTCTCAGAATGCACGCCTCCAGGTAGCGGAATAATAAGTGCTCCTTCTTCTTCCGCTCCCATAGGCTGCCTTGCCCTGAGTGAATATGAATCCAACGTAGTTTCTGAATAATAATCATTTTCTGCGGCATCAGCAATGATGATACGCTTGGTGCCTGCTCTATAGAACATGACTGACAAAGCCAGCACAGCATAAACACTGGCTGCTATTGCCGTCTTTTTATACCCCTCTTTATTCATGACATCCTCCGGTTATGTTGTCATTACCAGCATTATGAAAAAATCACCAGCACACAGTAAATATATGTCACTTCGTGTTTTAAATAAAAGCTATCACCCGTTAGGCTGTTGGTTATTTTTACGCGGCGGTTTTGGTCCCTGGAACTGGTAAAAATATGTCTTTAACATACCGTTATAGATTTTCCTGTTCTTATCTGCTTTTCTACCTATATATTTCTCAGCCTGCTCATATCCTGTAATAAGATACATAGACCAGCTGTCCAGCGCCTTATAACGCTCTCCAATGGTCCTGTAGAGATCCGGAAGTTCATCCTTCTCACCAATACGTTCACCATAAGGTGGATTGCTGACAATAAAGCCATATTTTTTCCTATGACTAAGGTCTGCAATAGGTCTGGTCTGGAAATGGATCAGCTTCTCAACGCCAGCTTTAGCTGCATTGATACGGGCAATTTCAATCATGTCCGGATCTATATCATATCCCTGAATATCTGTATCAATATCAAGGTTGATCTCATCTCTCATCTCATCACGGACATCTTTCCAGTTGGCATCCGTAATAAGATGTTTCCAACTCTCAGCTGTAAAATGTCTGTTAAGACCAGGTGCTATGCCTGCTGCCATCATAGCCGCCTCTATAGGAAATGTTCCGCTACCGCAAAATGGGTCAACAAGTATCCTGTCCGCTTTCCAAGGAGTCAGCATAAGAAGTGCTGCTGCCAGATTCTCAGCGATAGGTGCTTTGGACTCAAGTCTTCTATATCCTCTTTTATGAAGGGAATCTCCTGTAGTATCAAGAGCAACAGTAACCTCATCCTTCATGATAAATACTCTTACAGGAAAACTCTCTCCGTCTTCCTTGAACCAGTCTGTATGATAGCTCTGCTTCATACGTTCAACCATGGCCTTTTTCATGATACTCTGTATATCAGATGGACTAAAGAGCTTACTCTTGACGCTTGAAGCCTTTTTTACCCAGAATTTACCATTCTCAGGAATATACTCTTCCCATGGAAGAGCCTTGGTTCCCTGGAATAGATCTTCAAAACTCTCTGCATGGAAACCGCCCACTTTGATAAGTACTCTCTCAGCACTTCTAAGGCATATATTTGCCCTGCAGACAGCATCTGCATCACCAAAAAAGGTGATCCTTCCATCCACAACCTCTGTGATATCATATCCCAGATCAAGGATTTCTTTTTTCAGTACTGATTCCAATCCAAAATGGCATGGTACAACAATTTCAAATCTTTTCATCAAATTCTCTTTCTAAACTTACACGTATTTATTACTGCTTAAACGATGTCAGGGTCAAAAAACAATGATGCAATTTATGTAAGCATAAAAGCATTATGACCTTTTTTGACACTAACACCATTTTATCAAATAAACGAAAAAAACACCACGCAGAGAATTCCCTGCGTGGTGCCTTACGTTACAATTCAGATGGCCACTTTGGCTGACAACTAAAGTGCTGTAGCTTGCTCCAGTAACGTAATCTCAACTACTTATATCAATGAATAAATAAATGTCTGATAAATGCTATGAACTTGACAAGTGCTCCAGCCTTGGCTGCGCTCACTACTGCAATTCCTGCTCCTGCAACTATTACAACAACTGCTGCTGTTCTCTTTACAGGGAAGGTATCCTTTTTAGGAGTTTCCTCCTCATCAATTATAGTAACCTCTGATGAAGCTTCTGATGCAGAGTTGTCAACAGAGCTTTCTGCTGATGCATCAACACTAGCCTGATCCTCTGTCTTCTGCTCTTCTGTACTTGCGCTGCTTGCTGCATTATCTGCATTGTCAGCCTTTTCTTCAGTATCAGCCTTAGCTACATCCTTGTTGCCATTATTTTTACCATGTGAAGATGATGGAGCCTGTCTTGAAGCACCTGCAACTGCTGCCTCTTCTTCTGTTTCATCCTCATCTACAGTGCTTGATGAAGCTGCTGTAGAGCTTGAAGATGTTGTTGTAGTTGAAGAAGTAGTATCTGATGATGTTGTGTCTGAACTTGTTGTATCAGAACTTCCACCAGATGTAGTTGTCTCAGATGATGTACTGCCTGAAGATGTGCTTCCTGATGAAGTATTGCCTGATGAAACACTTCCTGTTGAAGACTCTTCACCAGTTGAAGGTGTATCTTCTGATGTGCTTCCTGAGATCTGGCTTACTTCTGTGATCTTAGCATAATCACCATCAAGTGTAGCTACTACGTCTTCTGCTTCGATTCCTGCTGCTTCAAGGGTTGCAATACCTGTTTCTGACAGCTGCATGAATCCGTTAAGGTTGATGCTGCCATCTGATTTTCTAAGGCTGTCACCAAGTGTATAAGCTGTTTCTGCTGTAGCATCTGGTGCTGTAAGGGATACAAACCAGTCATCTGTAACCTTAAGGCCATTAGCATTAGTTGATGCACTGCTGGTCCAATAGAAGTTCAGTGCTGAGTAGATCTTGCCTGTATCCTGTGTGCCTTTTGCCTTGATCGTCTCGTCAACATCTGTGCCCTGACGATATGACATAACGCCTTCAGCATAGAAGTCTGTGTTAGCTGTGTCATTTGTATAGAAAGCTACATTGCTTCCACCATTGTTGAATGATGAGCTGTTATAAACCTGAATATCTGGGCAGCTGTTAGAATCAATACCCTTAGCCTTGTTGTTAAATGCAAGAGAGTTGATCAGCTTGTGATATCCTGTGATACTTGAACCACCCATCTTAAATCCATTACCATTTCCTTCATTTGTTCCGTCTACACCGTAGCCGTTATCAAATGCAAGGCAGTTCTGGATAGTTACTACGCCGATGTTACCAGTCTCAACCTTGGCAAAAAGATCCCAACCATCATCTGCGTTGTTGTAAGCGATACAACCATCAAATACAATTCCATCTCCTACTGTAAGCTTAGCTGCAAATCCGTCTGCATCTTCATAACCAGCATCTGCGTTGCTATATGAAGTACAGTTAAGGATCAAGTCGTAGCTTGGCCAGTCTTCTCTTGAATCTGTTGAGAGATATCTGCTTACCTGAATACCTGTATTACCATTCTCATAAGCTTTGATATCCTCAAACTTAGAATAGCTTCCGGATATCTGTAAGCCCTTAAGTGAGTTACCTGACTTTGTTACATCAATGCTCTTTACATACCAGTAATCACCAGCAAATACAAATCCTGCGCACTTGCTTCCAAAGTTAAATATTGGTCTCTCATCTTCGTCTGCAGGCTTCATTGTGATAACTTCATCAGCTGTTCCATCTACACCTCTTTCCACAGTAACTGTAGAAGTAAGGTTGTACTCTCCACCAGCAAGGAGGATAGTCTGTCCTGCCTGAACATATTTAACTGCTGTATAGATGTCTACAGGTTTTTCTTTGCTACCATCACCTGAAGATGTACCATCCTGAGATACATAAATGTACTCATCATCATTGATAGTTGCATATTTTACAGTATGACTAAATGTAACTGTCTCATATGATGACAATAACTGATACTCATCATCTTCCGGATGGAAATCAGGATCTGGAGTAACTGTTACTGTAAACTTATTGTCGCCTTTTACAAGCTTGGTCTCAAAATCATATGATGTATCAGCTTCTACAGCCTCTTCATCTGCAATCACATTGCCTTCAGAATCAACGATTGTTACTGTAGCATCTGCATTTCCTGCGTAACGAAGTACGTAATCAGCCTTATTTGCATTAGTTGCAGATACAACCTTATAAGAAGGAGTCACATATGTAACCGGGCGTTCTTCTGCTGCATCATCATCCTCTGGATTTACCAGTGTAAGGACAATATCGCTAAATGTTGCTGTAGCATTTCTTGATGCAAAAAATCCTGCATAAACATAATCAGAATCAATCTGCTCAAGAGCTTCTGTGTCATAGTACTTCTTGGTTGTAGTATTACCCTCAGCATCTGTGTAGCTTACGAAATAACCAGTATTGTTCTTTCTGATAGTAAGCTTAAGCTCTGTAAGAGTATTTGCTACATTTGTATTTGCAATAGTACCTGATGTCTCATTACCAATGAGGTTATATGTGCCAGCTCCCAACTGTCCACATGATGTCTCAAGTGTAGTCATTGTTGATGAGAAATCACCTGTTACTGTAGCAGTATCATTGGCCTGAAGAAGGCTCAAGTTATCCTGTGTAACACCTACCTTTTCCTGAGAACCAATACCAATCTTCATTGATATTTTTGAAGCTGTTGTATCATCTGTAACTTCTCCAGCTGTTGTATCATAGTAATACTCTACCTTGGTAGCACTGGCCATGTAGGAGTTATTCCAAAATACTGATGAATCTCCATTTACGCCTACGCTATCTGCAGCCATAAGACCAAAGCCTTCCTGACCGTTTGAATATGTCCATGAATCAACTGTAATTGTAGCTGATAAAGTAAAGTTCTTATCTGCAGGAATTGTTGCATAGTAGAATGCAAGACCATCTGTTGAAGCTGGTACAAGCTTACCCTTACCACCTGTAGAAGCTACTGTAACAGAACCATCATCATTAACAGTTGCCTTGTTGGTGGATGTTGATACGCCCTGTCCAAATGCTGCAAAGGTCCACTCCTGCTCACTCTCTGATGAAACTTCTATTTCCAGTTCACTTGAATCAGATGTGTCTTTTCCACGAACTGCTACGATTTCAAACTTATAAGTATGACCTACAGTAAGTCCTTCAAATAAATGAGAGTATTCTGTAGATGTATTAGTTACAACTTCCTCAGGTGTGTATGTTACTTCTACTACGTCTGCTGAAGTATCTGTCTCATCTGTAGCTGTAAGTACATAAGACTCTGCTTCAGATACAGAATAAAACTTAACATTAACTTTTCCTGATCCTTTATTTACTGCATTTTTGAACTGTGGTGCTGTAAGTGGCAGTACAAATTCAAATGCATCTGATTTCTCGCTTGTTTTAACTGTCTCTTCATCACTTCTTGAAAGTGTTGCTACAAAATAGTAGCTTCCACTTACTGAAGGAGTAAATGTCAGTGTAAACTCGCTCTTTTCTGCTGCTGACTTAGATGTAGATACCTCTTCACCCTCAGCATCATACATTGTTACTGCAAGAGCATCTCCGCCATCTGTACCAATAAGAGAATCAACTGTTACATCAACTTTATTAGAATCATTTGCATTAAGTGCAACAGACTTAATAACTGGTGCTGCAACGCTGCTCCAGTCTGCTCTTGCTACTTCAGCCTGCTCGCCGTCAGTAACCTCTACTTTGAAGATGTAGTTGTTGGCTGTGCCACCTAAATAATATGTTCCAGCCTTTTCAAGTGTAAGCTCTGACAGATATGCTGTGTTCTTTGTTGAGCCTTCCTCTGTTACAGCTACCTGATTACCTGATGCATCAAGAATAGCCATTTCACGACCAGCATCACCAGCTGCCCACCAGATCTTAACATTGGCATCATCACTTGCTGTAGTAAACTTGATTGAGTTTTTCTCTGTGCTTACTGCTCCGCCAAAATTGATTCTCTGAGATGATGTATATTCATCACTCCATGTCTTTGTACTTGAATCAACTTTTGACTTTACACTGTATATCATTGTGAAATAGTTGTCTGTGCCTGCTATCTCTGTCTCTCCATCTGCCTTTGCACCAGCGGCAAATGCAGTAAGAGCTGATGATTCAAGTGTATATACTGTAGTAGTCTCTTCATCTGCTGAAGAACCTGCCTGTGGAGCAGTCGGCTCTTCTTCTGTTGTTCCATCAGGGAATGTGATAGTCATATCATCATCATGCTCTGTAAATGGATCCCAGTCTCCAAGGAATGCACCTACGCTGATTGCTGTACCATCTGAACATACTGCAGTTTCCGGCTGCTGTGCCCATGATACACGAGCTGCACTATTGTCTTCGCCTGATACTTCATATGTGCCATACTCTACACATCTTGCTGATTCGCCGCCAAGAGTGGTATTCCATCCTGTAGGCTGGATAAGAGATATTGTAGATTCTGCATCATACACATATTTTCCATCTGAACCCACAGTCCAGTTAGTTGCTTCAACAATAGTATCGAAGAATACTACCTCTGAAGTATTAGCCTGCCATGGTCTTCCGAACTGTCCAGGTTTTGAAGTATAGCTTGATGCTGTATCTACGCCTGGAGTTGTGCTTGTAACTGTGCAGTTGTACATCAGATAGCCGCGTGCAGAAGCGCTTGTCTGCTGTGCAGCTGTGATATATGCTACGTCATTATTATTTTCACTTGTATTAAGAACAAGATCACATTTTGCAAATACAGCAGTCATACCACCAAAGATGTAGTCTGTACCGCCATAGATCGCACAATTATAAAATGCTGCTGTTGCTGATGCTCCGCCATAGAGTGTATCCTGACGTCCGATGATGCGGCATCCTTCAAAATAGCTCTCTGTAGCTGATGATGTAAGAGCAAGTGCTGCAGCTCTTTCTACATATGATTTGTTCTGAACTGTAGTATCATATGCTTTCATGTCAGCTCTTGCAACAGAACCTTCTTTTGCTCCGCTCTGAGCTACAATCACGTCTTCTGCTGCCTTAGCAGATACGTACTGGTTAAAAGAGTTCTCGAAAATAATATTCTCTGCTTCAAATCCGGACGCTGAAACAACTACTGTCGCATTCCAGTATGTGCCTGTTCCGGAACCTGGGTTGATCACTGAAGCATAGCCATTTTCCTTATTTGTAGCAAGAACATCGCTATCATACTTGTAGTCGCTGCCCATGCTGTAATATGTATAACCATGTCCATAGTACCATGTGATACGTACTGCGTTCTCATCAATATCTACACCGGAATTGGTAAGTGTATTGGTTGGGTTAGCGCTTGCATTCTTAAGTGTTACGTCTGGAACATCGATTACAAGCATCTCTTCATAGTTACCAGGTTCAATACTGATAGTAACTCTCTCGCCATCTTCTCTATCCATGAGACGAACAGCTTCAAGAGCCTCTCCTATTGTTGCATAATCAGCTGTATCAGAAGATCCAACTGTAAGTTCAGCTGTATAGTCTGTCTGATATACTGTAGCAATCTTGGTTATGTAAGAACTGCCAAGAACTGTTATATCAAATGTTCCTGCACTTCCTGTGTAATTGTATGTAAATGTCTCGCTTGTAGATGTAGAACCAGTTTTAACATTTACTGATTTTTCATTCTCATCCTCAAAATAATATGAATACTGATAGTTGGCTGTAACCTGGATCTGGCAGCTACCCTTTACCGGAACTGAGATAGTACCTGCTCCTGAATATAGGTATACGCCGTTGTGTGATTTTCCATTTGTCCATGACAAGCCATTGTATGTTCCTGAGGTTGCATTAGCAAATTTTGCAGTAAATGCTGCATCGCTGAAATCCCACTCAGTAATATCAGATGAAAAACTGATCTTCTTGGTAACATCAGCACCATTTACAATAAGATTGCTTGTGAGCTGCTGTACAAATGCTCCTGAATCAGATACTTCTACAACATACTGGCCATCTCTTAATGCGATGCCTTCTGTACCTGTGAAAGTATAAACATATCCGTCTGCTACATAGTCATTTTCTGTATCAAGTCTTGTAAAGGTAAATGTTGCCTCAGCAAGATCATCTGTTGAAGCTCCGCTTGGCACTATTGTTACGTTGTAAACAGGCTTTGCCTCGAATTCGATTGTAAAGTCTGGATCAGCGCCATCAACTGTGATCTGCTCTGTTAAAAGAGTGTAATCTTCAACTTTTGCATAAGAAACAGTTGAAGTATCTTCCTTATCAGCAACTTCTACACTATAAGTAACTTTATCCTGAAGTGTTACTTCATAAGATATTGAAGACTCACCTGCTGTAAGCTGGATTGTTGGAACGTATACAGATTCCTCATCCTGAGGTGTGAAAGTAAAATCTGCAGCTGCTGCAAAAGCTTCTACATCTTCTTCTGCTATACCGGTTATTGTTCCTGCATATTTAACAAGTTCAACTCCGACAACTGTAATATCAAGAGTCTCGTCACTATCTGCAATAGCCACCTCAGATCCTTCCTTGATAACATATGCATCAGCTCCATCAAGCGCCACGTCATAGCTGTAGCCTGCTGCAAGTGTTACTGCATAGATATCGTCTGAAATATCAGCTGTTGTCTGCCTTCCATTGGACTGGTTGGTAAATACAAGGCTTACGCCCTCTGTATCTTCAAATCCTGATACGCTTCCTGAAAGTGTAACGTAGCTTGCCTGAGTTCTGATAACTCTTGCAACTACAAGCTTTTCATTTGAGCAGTACAGCTTGTATGTGCCATCCTGTTTAGCATAAAAAGTTAATGGCTCAACACCATTTTTGCCTGAATAATCTGCTGTCTGTACATCAGATGAATCCTCCATGTTGACAAAATAGTACAGTGCAGCATTTCCATTTGATCCTGCATAGAAAGTAACCTGTTCATCAGCCTTCATAGACAGTGACAGATAAACACCCTCTGTTGATCCCTTATTTGAATATAAGAAGCCTGAGTATGTATTACCATCAGCATCAGTCTTACTCTTCTCATCATATCTGGTAATGCTTGTATTAGTTGTTCTAAGTCTGTGAGTTGTTGGAAATCCTCCATCTTCAAAAGAAAGGTCTCCAGCTGTAAAACTTGCAATATTATTTCCTGCAGAACCAACCTCTATAGACGCACCATAAAAAGAATTGATAATATCCACAGTAAGCTGGTTATTAACACCTTCCAGCTGCTCAGCACCAAAATCCCACACGTCAATTGTATACTCGTCAGATGTTGTTGGTGTCTCAACAGTTTTGTCCTCTACAGATGATGCACTGCTTGCAGCGTCTGATGACTCATCTGATGACGCACTACTTGCTGCATCTGAAGAAGCCTCTGAAGATGCACTGTTTGATGCAGCAGATGAACTGCCTCCGGCTGCCTCATTAGACTCCTTAGTGGATGATGCAGCAGCAGAAGTATTCTCTGTTACTGTCTTCTCTCCGCTTCCTTCTGTTACAATATCTGTTACTGTTGATGTTTCTGTAGTAGAACTACTTGAAGAACCTGTTGCAGCACTGCCTGCCGTACTAGCGCTGCTGGAATCATTAGATGCTTCAGCATTTCCTTCCGTCGCTGCATATACCGTGCCTGATGGTAATGCATATGACATGCCAGAAAGGACCATGCTGGCTGCAAGTACCGTTGAAGTGATCAAGCGGCCTTTGCCTAGCAAAGTTCTTTTGTTCCCCATATTATTACTCCTCCCATGAATAATATTTGTCCCCTCAACATACGAAAATGTAAGCTCTTACATTTTGCTCCGTAAAATCATCCTACCATATGCACATTTTATGAAACAAGGTGCAATATTTGCTTTTAGGCTACAAAACTTGTTTATTACATTAAAAAATCTCCTCCATTTTTTGTGCACTTTGCACATAAGTGTACTGATATCAACTTCCGCGTTCCCCCAATTCACCGAAAAAAAGAAAAAGGTCTCCCGCACTTCTTAAAGAAATGCAGGAGACCTTGTGTCTTCTTCAAAAGATCATCATTTAATTTTTTGCTTACTCCGAAGTAAAACCTCAAAGTAAAGTTTAGTTATTTTTTGATTTACTGTGCCTTCCAAGCATCGTACTGTGACTGGAACTCAGCAAGTACATCCTGGTAACCAGCTGCATCAAGTGCTGCCTGGTACTCTTCGATTGTTGACTCAACCTTATCAGCTGGGATACCACCATTTTCAAGTGGGAAACCATACTGCTCAAAGAGGTTAGCACATGCTGTGTACTGAGCTTCTACTGGGCTCTTGTCAAATCTGAATCCAGCTGCGCAAGATGTCTCAGCGCCACCGTTGAAGTCTTCGTAAAGTTCAGCCTTGTTAGCTGGCTCGTTATCAAGTGGTGTAACGATTGTAGCTGAAGCTGACTCCCACATTGAGTGGTTGTACTTCTCAGATGTCTGTGTAACCTGTCCATCTGCGTTGTATGTGAAGTCTTCGCCTTCGATACCGAATGTGTACATATCAGCAAGCTTTGAATCTGTGTAAAGAAGTCCCATGAAATCGATACAAGCCTGAGCCTGCTCTGGTGTGCTGTTAGCTGTTACGCAGTAGCATGAACCAAGAGCTGATGTTGAATGAGCATATCTATTTGTAGCTGTCTGCATTGTTACATCCTGACCATAACGTGAATCTGCTTCATCGTTAACTGGGATGTCTGTCCACCATGAAATACCCCAATCCTGTGTCTGAGTTGTTGTATCTGTTGTAACCTTTGTGTAATCATCTTCTGAGATGTATCCCTTATCAGCCCAATCAGCCATAAGCTTACAGAACTCAAGGTACTCAGGAGTCTGGATTGTATCAACAACTTCGTTTGTAGCTCTATCTACAGCAAAGAAGTTTGTTGAAGAATCAGCTGTGAAGAAATCAAAGCTATCAATGTACCATCTGTAGAACATTGCTGTCTTCTGTGTAAGGAAAGGATATTTAAGTCCTTCTGACTTACAATCAGCAAGCATTGGCTCAAGATCAGCAAGTGATGAAACAGAAGTAATATCCCATCCGTACTTGTCGATAAGATCCTGACGGAACATGAAATCGTAGCCTTCTACGTTGTCCTTGTAAACAGGGATAAAGTAGTTCTTTCCATCATACTTTGTTGCTTCCCACTGACCAGCATCCATTGAGTTGTAAAGGTCTGTGCCAGGAAGAAGATCTGTGATATCATAAACAGCATTTGCAGGTACAAGATCGTTTGTTCCGATTGTGCCTTCCCATGAAGCTGTCCAGAGGAGGTTAACCTCTTTGTTTGCAAGAGCAAGGTTAGCCTTGTCTGTGTACTCACCTGAACCGATATCTGTCAGATTGATCTGTACATTGATCTTGTCTGCAATATATTCATTGATTGCATCCTGAACCTTCTTTACCTGATCGCCATCAGGATTAGCAAGGTTAAATGTACATCTGTAAACATTGATTGTTACTGCGTCACCAGAAGCTTCTGTAGCAGCTGTAGTATCTGTAGATGTAGATGTAGCTGTTTCAGTAGTTGTCTGTGTCTCTGTCTCTGTTGCAGTCTGATTGTCTGTTGTTGTGGTTGTCTCTGTTGTGCTTGATGAGCAACCAGCAAGCATTGACATTGTCATTGCTGCAGCCATTGTTACTGATAAAATCTTTTTCTTCATTGTAGTTCCTCCCTCTTTTGAAGAATTATTATTTTGACCAATGCTTTTTTGCTATTGGTTATTACCTCGATTAACAAACAATTTCTTCTATAACAATTTTTTCATACTAAGGCTTCATCAACCCTTAACAGAACCAACTGTAAGACCTTTGATAAAGTACTTCTGGAAAAATGGATAAATAACCATAATAGGTGCGATTACGACTACAACTGTTGCCATTGTTGCTGAGTACTGTGGAATAGTTCCTCCCATAGCTGCTCTTGCTGCTGCAGGAACGTTGTTATTATTAAGAAGGAATTCAATACTCTTCTGGATGTTGATAAGAAGGAGCTGCAGAGGCTTCTTGTTATCACTTGTAATGTACAACAGTGCATTCTGCCAATCATTCCAATATCCTGTAGCCATCATGAAACCAACAGCTGCCAGTGAAGGCTTCAGCAGTGGAAGTACGATCTGGAAGAATGTTCTATATTCTCCGGCGCCATCAATCATGGCTGCTTCCATAAGCTCATTAGGAATACTGTTTGCTATGTATGTTCTTAAGATGATGACATTCATAGTTGAAACACACATTGGCAGGATCAGGAGCCAGAGGCTGTCCTTAAGTCCATAGTAACTTGTAAATACGATATATCCTGAAAGCTGTCCACCATTGAAAAGCATCGGTATCAGCAGATATACAGACAAGAACTTGGAAAGTCTGAAATCATGACGGCTTATTGAATAAGCAAACATACTCATTACAAGAAGTCCCAGGAATGTACCTGCTACTGTTATGAAGATTGTAACTCCATAAGATCTTGCAAGCTGAGTACCGTATCTAAGTACTGTGTTAAAACCTACCAAAGATAACTGTTTTGGGAAGAATGAGAATCCATTCTGTGTTATGTATTTCTCATCTGTAAAAGCTGCTATAAATACCAACAGTACCGGCAAAAAACAAAACAAAGTATATATAAGAAGAATTATTGCCAGTATTACCTGTCCAACTCCGAATCTATCCTTTTTTGAAGGAGCCAGATCTAATTTATTACCCTTTGCCATTTCTATCTCCTCCTTTAGAATAATGCATTTTCAGGTTCAATCTTACGAACCATGAAGTTGGCAAATAACATCAGTAGCAGTCCTACAACTGACTGGAAGAACGAAGTTGCTGCTGTAAATCCAAAGTTAGAATTCTTAAAAATAGCATTAAGTACATAAGAATCGATAACCTGAGTTGTATCATATAAGATACCGCTGTTTCTTGTTACCTGATAGAAAAGACCTGTATCAGATCTCATTACATTACCAACTGATAACAGAAGCATTACTGTGATCATAGGAACAAGTGATGGAATTGTGATATGTCTTATCTGCTGCCATTTGCTTGCACCATCAATCTCTGCTGCTTCATAGAGAGAGTTATCAATTCCTGCAAGTACTGACATGTAAAGAACTGAACCATAACCTGTATCTTTCCAGATCTTTACGATAAGGAGTATCCATGGCCAAAGACTTGATTCTGAATAGAATCTTATACTTGTACCAAATAAGTGATTGATGATACCTGTATCTGAACTAATGAAAGCATATACAATAAACTGAACTGCTGCATAAGAGATAAATACCGGTATGATCATCAGTGTCTGCATTGTCTTAGCCATCTTTTTTAACAGAAGCTGATCAATAGCAATTGCAAGTGTTACATTAAGCACAGTTCCTACTGATGTAAACAACAAGTAATAAAGAACTGTGTTTCTAGTGATGGAAATGAATGTTGCCTTTGATGCAATCAGGAACTTGAAGTTATCTAAACCGCACCATGGGCTTGCCCATATACCTTTAGTAAAATCAAAATTCTTGAATGCCATTACAAGACCTGCCATAGGCACATACATGATAAAGAACAAAACCAAGAACACCGGCAACGCCATGACAACATGTGCTCTATGTTTCCAAGTATTGTGTAAAAAACCTTTCATAAATCCTTTACCTCCTCTTTTTTATTTCAAACTCATAATGCCTTGAGAACGCTTAATTCTTAATTGCTATGTAAGACAACCCCCGTTTATTAGCGTTCCTTTGGAGCCACAACTGATTGTCCGGGAACAAGCTTGCCTTCAACAATAACCTGTTCTATCAGTGTCGTCCTTGGATTAGTGATAAGGTCTATCAATTTAGCTGCTGCAATGCTACCTATACTCTCAGTATCCTGTGCTATTGTAGTCAGCGGTGGATTAAGTCTGCTGGCGATCGGTATGTTATCGTATCCTGCAACAGATATATCTTCAGGAATCTTGTAACCCCTCTCTCTAATAGCATTCATTCCACCAATTGTTGCAAAATCGTCAGGATAAAGAATACAAGTAGGCGGGTCACTTAAATTAAGTAAATCATGAGTTACCTTATAAGCTCCTTCAGTATCACGGTATTGAGCTTCTCTGATATATTCCTCAGGAATCTCCATTCCCAGACTTTCTGTAGTTCTAAAGAAACTCGATAACCTGTTCTGCGTAACAGAAGAATCAGCACCATGAACATATGCTATCTTTCTGTGTCCTTTGTTATAACAATAGGTGACAAGATCTTTCATTCCCTTATTATTATCAGAAATGACAGCGATACGATTGTTAAAAATATGGTCGATCGTTACAACAGGAATATTACTTCTTATCAACTCTTCAACATTAGGATCATAGAAATCAACGCAAGCAATAACTACTCCGTCAAATCCTCTGTATCTTGCATGTGCCAGATATGACATTTCATTGTTGTGTCCGCTTATAAATGTGATATCAAACCCATTTGCCTCAGCTTTTCTCTTAAAGCTATCAAGAACATGAGCAAAATAATCATGTGTAAGGCCGCTCATGGCTTCATCAACAAAAAGCACTCCGATGTTCTTTGTGATATTTGTCTTTAAAGCTTTGGCTGCAGAGTTTGGAAAATACCCCATCTTCTCAGCTACTGATCTGATATGTTCTTTTGTTTCTTTGCCGATATCGTTCTGATCATTAAGTGCCTTACTCACAGTGGCCACTGAAACGCCACAAGCTGTAGCGATATCTTTCATCGCAACCATTTTTCTGGCCATTGTCGACCCCTCAATCTTTCTTAAACGTTTTCGTAACTTAAATATACATCATTTTTTATATTAATGCAACTATTTTTATTAATTTTGTTGTGCATTTTAACTACATAGTGTGAAAACATTATGAATTTCTATGTATTCTTTATAAAATACCGTCTATACATTTTTTGTATTCAATATTTTAAGTCAAACGTTTTCGTATACGTAAAATAATTTAGTTTTTATTTCGAACTTTTGCGTTTCAGTTCGTGTGCATCTGTATTTCACGCCTATATTCCGCATTTTGGCATTAAAAATCTTTAAATAATCTTATTGCAATATCATTTTTTTCTTTATATAATAATTCACGAAGGTTAACTTAATCGTTTTAGTAAGCTACAATCAATTAACTTTTTTCGATTAAAAAAACCTGGGATCTATATTGAAACGCTTATAAATAGGCCTTTTGCAGTTGTTCTTATATTTTTTCTACATATTAAAAAGTATTTTTTAAGTTAAGATACACTAGACCTATGAATATAGATTTAGAAGCAATGTAATTATTTTTTCCTAATCAATCACTATAGGAGGCGAAGATGAAATTTGGATTTTTCGACGATTCAAACAGAGAGTATGTGATCACTACTCCAAAAACACCATTGCCATGGATCAATTATCTGGGCAATAAAGACTTTTTTTCACTGATATCTAACACCTGTGGCGGTTATTCTTTTTATAAGGATGCCAAACTCCTTAGACTTACAAGATATCGTTACAACAATGTTCCTTACGATAACAATGGTAAATATTTCTACATCAAGGATGGCGAGACTATCTGGAATCCTGCATGGCAGCCTGTAAAGACTGCTCTTGATTCTTACGAATGCAGACATGGTCTTGGCTATAGTAAGTTCTGCGGTGTTAAAGATGGCGTTAAAACACAGCTCCTTACTTTTGTTCCTATGAATGACTCCTGTGAAGTTACCAAGGTCACTATTACAAATGAAAGCTCTGAAGCCAAGAAGCTGCAGCTCTTCTCATATGTTGAATGGTGTCTGTGGAACGCTGATGATGATATGAAGAACTTCCAGAGAAACTTAAGTACCGGCGAAGTTGAAATAGAGGGTTCTACAATTTATCACAAGACTGAATACCGTGAAAGACGTAATCACTACGGTGTATATACAGTTAATACTAAGGTAGATGGCTTTGATACAAGCAGGGATTAATTCCTTGGTGCATACAATGGTCCTGACAGTCCTGTAGCTGTTAAAGAAGGTCGCTGCAGAGGCTCAGTTGCCAGTGGATGGTCTCCTATCGCAGCTCATCAGATCAACGTTGATCTTGCAGCAGGCGAAAGCAAGACATTCATTTTCATGCTTGGATATGTTGAAGTTCCTGAAGATCAGAAATGGGAGTCTCATCAGGTGATCAACAAGAAACCTGCTCATGAACTGATTGAAAGATATCAGACAGAAGCAGCTGTAGACAAGGCTCTTGCTGAACTCAAAGAATACTGGAACAAGCTTCTTGGAATCTACCATGTTGAGTCTTCTAACGAAAGAGTTAACCGTATGGTCAACATCTGGAACCAGTATCAGTGCATGGTTACATTTAACATGTCACGTTCTGCTTCATATTATGAATCAGGTATTGGTCGTGGTATGGGATTCAGAGATTCTTGTCAGGATCTTCTTGGTTTTGTACACCTCATTCCAGACAGAGCAAGAGAACGTATCATTGATATCGCTTCTACTCAGTTCCAGGATGGTAGTGCTTACCACCAGTATCAGCCTCTTACAAAAAAGGGTAACTCAGATATCGGATCCGGATTTAATGATGATCCACTGTGGCTGATCGCAGGTACTTCTGCTTATATCAGAGAAAGTGGCGATATGAGTATCCTTGATGAGATGGTTCCATTTGACAACGATATGAGCGTTGCCGTACCTCTTCTTGGACACTTAAAGAGATCATTTGACTATATCGTTAACCATAAAGGTCCTCACGGTCTCCCACTTATCGGACGCGCTGACTGGAATGACTGTCTGAATCTTAACTGCTTCTCAGCTCATCCGGGTGAATCTTTCCAGACATTTGGACCATCAGAGGGACCTGTTGCTGAATCAGTATTCATTGCCGGTATGTTTGTAAAATACGGTGAAGAATATGCTCAGCTGTGCGAGCTTAAAGGCGATGCTGAAGAAGCTAAGCGTGCCCGTGCTGAAGTCAAGACAATGTATGATACAGTATGTGATGCAGGTTGGGATGGTGACTGGTTTGTACGTGCTTATGACGCTCACTCCAACAAAGTTGGTTCAAAAGAATGTAAAGAAGGTCAGATTTACATTGAGCCACAGGGCTTCTGCGTACTTGCAGGTATCGGTGTAAAAGAAGGCCTTGCAGAAAAGGCTCTTAAATCAGTTGAAGAAAAGCTTGATACTCAGTATGGTATCATGATCCTTCAGCCAGCATATACAGAATATCACCTTGAACTGGGTGAAGTAAGCTCATATCCACCAGGATACAAAGAAAATGCAGGTATCTTCTGCCACAACAATCCTTGGGTATCTATAGCAGAAACAGTGCTTGGACATGGTAACAGAGCATTCGAGATCTACAAAAAGACTTGTCCTGCTTACACAGAAGATTTCAGTGAGATCCATGCTACTGAGCCTTACGTATACAGCCAGATGGTTGCAGGTAAGGATGCCAAGTTCTTTGGACAGGGTAAGAACAGCTGGCTCACAGGTACTGCTGCCTGGACATTTGCCAATATTTCTCAATATATACTTGGTGTTTACCCAAGTCACAACGGCTTGTCAGTAGATCCATGTATTCCAGAAGACTTTGGTGACTTCAAGCTCACAAGAAAGTTCCGCGGCGTGACTTACGATATCACTGTTAAGACTAATGGTGTTCAGAAGGGCGTTAAAGAACTCGTTGTAGACGGTGTTTCAGTAGATGGAACTGTTATTCCTTACGATGCATCCAAGAAAGGCTCTCACGTAGCTGTTGAAGTTGTGATGGGATAATACCTAGTACTTAATACAGATGTTTTATGGCTTCTTGCAGGTTGATCTTGTTTTACCTGCAAGAAGCCTTTTTTTGTAATAGCCTATTTGCCTCTTGTATCAATTTGTTACGAAAGCCCCATTCCTCATATGGTCACTTGCGATGTACTGTAAGAGGTGAGATAATTATTGTTATATAGTTAATTTAATAAATAATTCACATTTTTTAGTGTCTTTTTCTTCATTCAATTCGTATTAAATAAATGTAAAAATAAATGTTTAAAGTCAAAAATCTATAGATTCCTCAGGAGGTTGCAATTTGGAATTTAAATGTCTCAGATCAATTAAAATAACTCTTTTTCTCTTATTTTTGGGATTGCTTTTTTTCATAGCTCAAGGCTCAGAAATTGCTTCGAGATATTTTGCAGCATCAGGAATAATGTTTTTACTTACAATAATTGCGTGGATAAGATGGTTATTAATTTCCAGGCATATATTGATAGTAAAAAATAGGCACTTCGCATTTAATAAAGAAGTATTAACAAAATGATTGCTTGTTTTTATAAATCGAAACAGAGGAGGGAACTAATATGTACCAATTGACAAAAAGATTTTTAGGATTAGTACTGTGTGTTTGCACCATTATTTTAACTGGAAACCATCTATCATTCACTGCAGAAGCTGCTGATATTCCACTGTTTACAAGTCCTATTGATTATTCAAAAGCAGACAACTGGTTATATGATGGAGCTTACCCGGAAAATGAAGTTGATGTTTTTATGGTTGCACCTACAGTTGATACGCAGAGTTTTTGTAATGCACAGTTAACAGATGGTTATAAGAAAATATTCAGATATGCCATGAATCAGCAACAGGCTTTGTATGCAGAAACTGCAAAAATCTACGCTCCATATTACAGGCAGGCATCAATAAATGCATATTCCATGAACCTGGCAGATAGAGAAAAGGCTCTTTCAAATGCATATATGGATGTATCTGCAGCATTCAAATACTATATCGAGAACAAAAATAATGGCAGGCCATTCCTTCTTGCAGGATTTTCACAGGGAGCTGATATGTGTTACAGACTTCTTGAGGAATTTTTCGGCAATGATCATGAAGGATCAGCAGAGCTTAGAGAAAATCTGATAGGAGTATATGCTATAGGCTGGAGTCTTACACAGGATATGGTAGATAAGTACCCGCAGATTGTTCCTGCTACAGGTGAATTTGATACAGGTGTAGTTATCAGTTTTGACTGTGAAGATGGAACTGTAACAGATTCATTTATCACACCTGCCGGAACTAAAGCAATATCCATCAATCCTCTTAACTGGAAAACAGATAGTTCAAAAGCTGACAGATCACTTAATATTGGAACAGTCGTTCAGGACAGTAAGACAGGTGCCGTATTGTCAGTAGAAGCTGCCAAATGTGGTGCATATATAGACCCAAATAGAGGTACGCTTATTGTTACAGACATTGATACAGTTGATTATCCAAAGGTTCTTAGTGTTTTCCCTGACGGAAGCCTGCATCTATATGACAATTTCTTATTCTATGCAAACCTGCAGCAAAATATTAAAGACCGCACCAACGCCTACCTCGCACAAAGAAAAGCCGATGCAGCTTAATATCAATCAAATGTTGAAGATACAAGGAGCTTAGTATACTGCTGCTTTGGAGCATCTAATATGTTGCTTGTAGTATCCTGTTCAACGATCCGGCCATTTTGCATGACTATGATACGGTCGCACAACTGCCTGGTAATGGACAGGTCATGAGTTATAAATAAAATTGAAATACCGCTGTTCTTTAGCTCTATCAGATACTTAATAATCTCAGCCTGAACACAGACATCAAGAGCACTGGTGATCTCGTCACAGATAAGTAGCTTTGGACGTCTGATAAGAGCTTTGGCAATTGCCACTCTCTGGCATTCACCACCAGAGAGCTCTCTTGGATATCTGGAGAGATATTCAGATAAAAGGCCTAGATGAACCAGTTCTTCACTTGCCTTCGCAAAAAAATCTTTATCATCTATCTTTTCATAATAAACCGCAGCTTCCTTTAAATTAGCCAATATCGTCATATGAGGATTTAGAGATGAGATAGGGTTCTGAAAGATCATCTGCATTGTTTTTCGTTGTAGCTGAGCTTTACGGCCACTGCTCAACAGCTTTTCATTATCATAGATGATCTCTCCGCGTTCAGGCTTGATAAAACCTGTAATGAGCCCTGCAACGGTACTTTTACCACTTCCACTCTCTCCTACGATACCCATACACTGACCGTTTTCTAAGGAACAGGAAAAATCCCTGACAGCCTCGATTTTCTGTCCGGACTTACTAAATGATTTATTCAATTCATGTATTTCCAATAGTTTCGCCATTTACATATCCTCATTTGCTTCAATCAGACATACAATTCCACTCATCAGTTTTTTCCAATACCCAATGAGTATCTGAAATCTCTTTTTTCTGAAGGTCCTGATCACTATAGTTTTCTTCTCTGTATGACTCAAAAGAGCAAAAATCTGTGTCTCTATCCGGCGAAGCAGCAATAAGTATCTGTGTATAGCGGTGTCGTGGGTCCTGTAAGATTTCTTCTCTTGTCCCCCATTCAACCATGCGTCCCTGATACATTACACCTATTAGATCAGACATTTTATCTGCAAGTCGTATATCATGGGTAACCAACAGCATAGATGCAGTCAATTTATCCTGGACTTGCTTGATAAGCTGAGCAGTCTGATGGCGTATCACCTGATCAAGAGCACTGGTAGGCTCGTCAGCCAATATAAGTCTGGCCTTGGCACATCCAAGGATCATGGCAATCGATACTCTCTGGCACATACCTCCAGATAGCTCAAAAGGATAGGAAGCCCGCACCTGATCCGGATTGTCAAAAGAAAGGCTTTCCAATAACTCTTGGGACATTTTTCTAGCCTCTCCTCTTTTGATGCCGTTTTGATAGATCAGGTAGTCTTCCATCTGGCGTCCTACTTTCAAAGTCGGATCAAGAAATCTCTCCGGATTCTGAAAAATAGTTACAATGTCACTTCCCAGTAGTTTCCTTCGCCTGGAGCTGCCCATCTGCAGCAGATCACTTCCATTGTAGCGTATACTTCCGGAGCAGGCTGCACTGCCTGGAAGGATCCCCATAATAGCAGAAAGGGTAGTGCTCTTTCCACTACCACTTTCTCCAATTATCGCTACGGACTTACCTTCCGGAACCGCAAAATATACATCGATCACAGCTCTTTTACTGCCACCATAGCATACATTCAATTGTTCAATTTCAAGAATATTCTTAGTTAACATCGATATCTGCAGTCATCATATAATATTCAGACGGATTAACGGTTACACCTGTTACATTGTTTCTATAGCAGAATATAAGCTGTGTGCTGGCAATAAAGTCAAATGGTCTGTCATTGATGATCTCCTGACAGATCTGTCGGGACAGGTCATACTGCTCTTCAACATCAAAGGTCTCGCTCATTGACTTTGCAAGCTCATCAACCTTGGCACTTGAATAATTACCAAAATTATCAGAAGCATTTGAAACAAATACAAGATTTGTGAAGTACTGTGGTGTTCCAATAGGAGCCATAGCATATGAATCAATAACTATATCAAAATCTCCATCCTGCTCTGTCTCGATCATAACATCCATAGTCTCGATTTCAATGCCAATGCCTACTTCTGCAAGCTGTGCCTGCATCATATCTGCAAGCTGAAGTGTCTCAGCATTGTAGCTATATGTTAAAAGCTTAAAGGATAATTCAACACCATCTTTATCCAGAGTACCATCTCCGTTGCTATCTGTGTAACCTGCTTCTGCAAGGATCTCTCTAGCCTTATCAGGATCAAAGCCATCTACTGTAAGTGTCAGGCCATCTGTTCCACCAAAGGGAACTGCTGTTGAATATACACCATATGAAGCTTCTGAGTATCCGTTATACACAACATCAGCAAAACTCTCACGGTCTATGCACCATCCAATAGCTTCTCTTACAGCAAGATCATCTATTCCAGCGTGCTCAAGGTTATACACAAGGAATGCGCTTCTTGTAGAAGTAGCTGCTTCTACTGTGTATTCTGAAGTATCAGAGAACAGATCTGTCTCAGAAGCATCCATACGTGCGATCATATCAATATCGCCATTCTGAAGTGCCATTGTAAGTGTATTCATGTCATCAACTATTACAAGCTCAACCCTGTCAAGCTTTGGCTCACCGCCCCAGTAGTTGGCATTTTTTTCCATATATACATGATCCATTGATGTAAAAGATGTAGCTACAAAAGGACCTGTACATGAAACACCAAGCTCTGCATCAGGCTCTACACTTGCATCATAAATACCAAGGAGTGGATCACAGAGATCATTTAACATTGTAGGATCCGGAGTCTTAGTAACAATAGTAAGAGTCTGTCCATCCGCCTCCATTGAATCAATAGAAAGAGTGCCATCAGCACGCTCATTGTTGGCATATGTACGCTCAAAGCAAGCCTTTACAGCTTCTGCAGTAACAGGATTGCCATTAGAGAACTGAATGCCATCACGGATCACAAATTTCCATGTCAGTTCATCTACCTGCTCATAGCTCTCTGCTATGTATGGCTGAGCAACATATTCTTCATCAAGTCTAAAAAGATTCTCACTAATACCATAGATAGACATGATCCAGCCATCCCATCCATTAGCTACATCAAGTGTCTCAGCACCAAACCATCCACTTGTTGCTCCTGCGCGAAGAACCTTTTCTCCATCAGTTTCAGCTTCTGCGCTTTCTGCTTCAGTTGTAGTTTCTTCACCAGCAGATACAACTGCCTCAGTCCCATCATTAGTAGCTTCTGTGCTGTCCACAGTACCATTAGCGCATCCGCTAAGTGCCATCATGCTGACTGTTGCAGCAAGTAGTACATTCGAAATTTTCCTTTTCATAATAATCTCCCTATATTTCTTTTTTATATTTTTAGGAATCTCGCAATTCCATAAAATAACTACCTGTGGTTGATCTTTTCTTCAAGTGCCTCACCAAAACGATTAAAACCAATTACCACCATAAAAAGAGCAATGCCATTAAAGATCATGATCCATGGAGCTTTCTGTAAATAGTCCCTGGCCTCACTCATTACTGTTCCCCATTCTGCTGTAGGCCTGACAGCTCCCAATCCCAAAAAGGACAAGCCTGCCATGGATATTATAACACTGCCTATATCCAGCATAATGGTGATGATCATAGTACCGGCTATTCCCGGCAATATATATTTTCTAAATATTGAAAGAGGTCCCGCACCGCATAACCATGCTGCTTTTACGTAATTCTCAGCTCGTAGCTGCTGGACCATACTGCGGGCCAGCTTGGCATATGTGACCCAATACACGGCGCACAGCGCTATTACTGCATTTTTCAGATTCTGTCCAAGTATCCCCGCTATGGCAATAGCAAGAACAAATGCCGGAAATGCCTGAAAAATAGTTATTATATCTGAAATGATCCTATCAACAATCCCACCAAAATATCCGGCTATTATACCAACACTGATACCTATGATAGCTGAAAGAGCCACCACTATCAGTGCTACAAAAACTGAGGTACGTCCACCTACTATTATCCTTGCAAAAATATCCCTGCCCAAATTATCGGTTCCGCAAATATGCTCAATTGAAGGTCTCTGAAAAGCTTCCTTCATATTGGTCTTATAAGGATCCTGACTTAAGAAACACGGGCCTATCAGTAGGATCAATATTATCAATAGTATCCAGGCAAAAGAGATGATCAGCCATTTATCAGAAAAAAGTTTTTTCATTAAAGGCAAGCCTCCCTTCTGATACGGGGATCTACAAGGCCTGCTATAATGTCAGCTCCAAAATTGAGACCCAGAAAAATAAATGCCATCCACACCACATATCCCTGGATCACAGGATAGTCTCTGGCTGAAATAGAGTCCACGGCTAGTTTGCCAAGACCATTCCAGGCAAATATACTCTCTACAATGGCTGTTCCTCCAAGCATAGTCCCAAATGACATTGAAAAAAGTGTTATCAGAGGTGCCAGGCAATTCCTAAAAACGTGCTTGAATAAAATAATATAGTCCGGATATCCTTTGGCCATGAGTCCATAAACATAGTCTTTATCAAGCTCTTTAAGGACCATGGACCTTATCTGTCTGGAATACCATGCTCCAAGGCTAAGAGCCAATACCAGTGATGGCATGACAATCCCTGAAAATCCCTTAGGAAGTACGCTAAACCATTTAAATTTAAGAGCCATAACATATAAAAATATAAGTGCCAGAAAAAATATCGGTAAAGACGAAAATAGATAAGTAATGACACGGATGATCCGGTCAAATACGCTATTCTTTTTCCATGCACATATAACGCCGACAGGTGTTGATATGAATATCATAAGAATCATAGATACCAGTGTCAGCAACAGTGTATTTGGAATAGCATTTTTCAAGAGCAGCGCGACGCTTTTCTTGCTTTTATAGGATACTCCCATATTGCCAGTGAGAATGCCCTTGAGCCAGCTGCAATACTGCACTATCATAGGCCTGTCCAGCCCAAGCTCCTGTCTGACCTTCTCGAGAGTCTGAGCATTTACTCGCATCCCACTCTGTGAAAGCTGTATCTGCGCAGGATCTCCCGGAGACAGATAGGATAACAAAAAAGACAAAAAGGTTATGCCTATCAACAAGATAAAAACGCGTATTAACTTCTTGATAATCTTTTTGGCCATCATTTTACCGCCTGAATCAAAAACATAGGTGTAGACGCAAAATTAATCTGTTCTTCATGATCCCACACCCTTTTCCATACATCAACATCTGAAAACACCTTAGAATAGCCGCAATCAATAAGAGCTTTCTGGTCCCAGACAGGTCTGATCTCTTTTGAAAGAGGTAAAACCTTGGCTATCTGCTCCATGCGGTCAAAACCTTCGCCCACATTGAAATCTTCCAGCCCTTCTTCTTTTACATTTTCTCTATCCTGCTTGTATTCTCTGCTTTTTATCTGATCGAACAAATATAAGTACCAATTGGCGTCAAAGATGATCAGCCTTCCATCTGGTCTCAATACTCTAAGCCACTCACTATAGCACTCCAGAGGATTTTCAAGATTCCAGGTAACATTGCGCATAAGGATAACATCAAAAGTATCATCAGCAAAATCAAGCTTTTCTGCATCCATCTGCCTGAAACATATCTTATTTGCATATTCTCCTGCATTCGCACCAGCCTGTGCAAGCATATCTTCAGAAGCATCTATTCCGCACACTTCAAAACCATTTCTTGCCATCAGTATGGAGAAAATCCCAGGTCCCGTACCTATATCTAATATCTTAATATCTTTATTATCTCTATTTGGAAATGCGGCTCTAATCAATGATAACAGTTCTGTTTCCCATAATCTGCTCCGCTGGCCTCTAAGCTCAATCTTATTAATTTCCGAATAAGACTCAGAGCGCTTATTCCAATAATCATGTATATCTTTTTTTAAAATATCCACGTATCTAAAAACTCCATAATCACACAAAAAATAGCGAAAAAATCATAATTGACTTCTTCGCTATCTTAACAATCAATGTGCGTGACAGGATTCGAACCCACGACCTTCTGGTCCGTAGCCAGACGCTCTATCCAGCTGAGCTACACGCACATAACTTATATGTCACCTCGTCGGCAACAAATAAGATTATATGAAACTTAATGGCATTTGTCAACATCTTTTTTTTAGCTGGCAAATTACAGATCAGTAAAGGACTTATATGGAGATTCCTTCTTGGTTCTCTGGAGCACTCTTTCAAACTCACCCTTGCACTGATCAAGGCAATTCAGCAGCTTAGGTGAAAAGACTCCACATTCACCGGTCCTGATCATAACGTAGGCTACATCAGGCTTGAATGCTGCCTTATATGTTCTATCACTTACAAGAGCATCATATACATCTGCAATACCTACAAGCTGGGCAGCTATAGATATATTCTCTCCTACAAGTCCATCAGGATAGCCTTTACCATCATAACGTTCATGGTGGTGCCTGCATATCTCATAACCTGTTTCATAGTACTCTTTTTCCTGAGCACCCTCTAGCATCCTGAGGATCTCACACCCCTTTGTGGTATGGGATTTCATCAGTTCATACTCATCAGGATTTAATTTACCGGGTTTTAACATGATATAATCGGGAACTGCGATCTTACCAATATCATGCATGGCAGATGCTGAAGATATAGCATCTATCCTGTGTGGCGTCAGGGCATAGTCAGGATAGAGATTCATGGCAGTCTCGCCAAGGATCTTGGTAAATTCTTTTACCCTCTTGATATGATGAGGTGATTCAAGATTTCTGAATTCAACCATTGTGCAGATTGCTTCAAGGATCTTGTTGTTATTTTCTCTAAGGGTCTCTTCCTGCTTTTTTAGTACCAGGAACTGCTTCTTCAAAAGCTTGGTCTGCTCTGTAACTCTTGTTTCAAGATTATTTTTGTTATCATAAAGATCGATGGATCGGCCTATCCTATGTGTCACAATGCTGGCATCAAAAGGCTTGTGGATAACGTCTACTGCACCTTTCTGATAACTTGTACGTTCAGCTTCCACTGAAGTATCGGCCGTGATCATGATAACAGGCAGGTGACTCAGATACTTTTTCTCATTCATGGCTTCAAGAACAGCATAGCCATCCATTTCAGGCATGACAATATCAAGCAGGACAGCTGCTATTTTGCCATTCATTGCATCCAGGATCTCCAGAGCTTTTTTGCCGTTTTCTGCTTCCAGTATATTGTATTTATCCTTGAATATCTCTCCAAGGATCTCTCTGTTAATTTCTGTGTCATCCACGATCAAAATCGTTCTTTTTGTTTCTGCTGCCATAGTTTTTCCTCATGTAACAAAAACTTTTATTACTTCACCAGTATCTGCTTGCCTTCACGATAAAAAGTAAGACCACCATATTTTTCCATATTTTCATGTAGTCTCATCATAAAACCATCAATAGAGATCAGTGTACCCATATAAGCTATATTGGATACCATGACAGTCGCACCAGTTGTGTTCTGAACCTTCTTCTCAAGCTCTGTTCTTTTGGCAAGAAGATCTGTAAGTTCCTTTTCTTTGAGAGACCTTGCCATCTTTACCTTGATCTTCATCTGTACAACGCTTTGATTAGTGCTGTTTGAAGAATTGAATTTTTCAATATTCTGGCTCATGACTTTCATCTCATCCTGAATATTGCGTATCTGTTCCTTGACCTTTTCATATTCTTCCAAGACGTCACTGGATACACCAATCGTGATCACAGTCTCTCTCTTGTATTTATTACCAATTACTGAAGCCTCTACACCATTGATGCAATCTATAGTGCCACCACTTATAACACCATTATCCCCGAGCATTACAACTTTATCTCTGGTCTTGATCTTGCATCCTACGCAGCTTGTAGACATTACACAGCCTTTGGCATCAATATCTACAGTATCAAATTTTTTTGCAGCCACAATGCCACCTGCTATAATGGAGCATCTGTCATTATTTTCGCCCTTGCACTCGCCTTTTATGACAATATTACCGCCTGCTCTTAAACTAGCCCTTTTCATATTGCCTTCAACAAGTATGTCACCCACAGCCTTAACGATCATTCCAGGACTAAGATCACACTTAACGACAACGCATCCCGGATACTCTGGAGCGGTCTTATTATATGTTTCATTAGTGATAACATCCAACTTGGCAACATCCAGTTTGCTATCATCAAATCTCACAACGCCGTTAAATGCCGACACATATGTACATTTATCATTCAAAAGAATAAAACCCTTGCCTGTCAATGGTGGCAGATCTTTTCCTTTTTTAGCTGGCAGTGGCTGACCTGTGACTGTAAATCCATCCTCTCCTACTCCTGCCTTGTGGTAGATCACCAGCTTATCACCCATCTTGGTCTCTTCAAACAAAAGAATATTTCCAAAATCGGCTGTTCCATCCTCTAATATCTCAGGATCAGTTGATATCCATCTGTTAAAAAGTACTTCATAGCTGCCATCCTGTCCATCTACAGGAGCCTTGCCTTCAGCGACTTTCATACGTACACCAAACTGATGCTCAGAGATTATCTCGTCAATTGCCTGACGCATGACTCCCCTACGGATTCTGGCCTTAAACAAAAGAGTCATAACATAGTCAGTGGTATATCTGCTGATGTCACCCATAGGTGATAAAGTGACATAGGCATTCATAAGATCATCTGAAACTGAAATCATGCTGCCTTCAGAAGTCTTGAGGAATTCCCAATCAACGTCATTTTTATTTTTCTTGAACTTTTCAATTCGCAGAGTAAGGTCGTCAAAAACTTCTCTTTTATCATCCGGAAGGATCTTGCCTGCTTCCATCCAGAGTCTGAGCTTGTGCATCTCTTCTGCAGTGTACATAAAAGAGCTATATTGAGACACATCAATATTGCTTTCAAGTCCAAGTCTAAGCTCTCTCATCTGTCCGCAATGGAATTTCGGATTGGAATAAATCGATACATCAAGGCCTTTTTCCATGCCAAGCCTTATCTCCTGCATCTGCTTCCAGTTATACATTCCATTGGCGTATGCAAGCACATCTATATGAGCTTTAATGCCCAGCCTTATCTGTTCCAGACCTGCGCCACGCATCTCAGGCATGAGAAATCTGTCAAAATCATACAGATTTTCCTCTTTGGCAATCCTGATCTGCTCCAGCTGATCTGCATCAAATCCTAGCCTTATATAATCCGTAAGGTCTATATTTCTGACCTTGGCAAGATGCCATTCTCTAAGAACTCTGGCATCCCACTTATAGATCATCATATCGTTAACTTCAATATTTTCTGCAAGACATTCTCTTATGGCACGCATCTTTAAAAAAGGAATTTCTGATGAAGCATAACTTGAAATATCAAGGTGATCCTCTAGCCCACGTCTGAGCTCTTCCATCTGAAGATGATCAAAGGCGCTATCTGCAAAAAAGATAATGGGGATACCTTCTTCAAGTCCCATTCTCAGCTGCTTCATCTGTTCTGCAGAATAAGATTTACTGTCATATTGAGTAATATCAACTCCTGCTGCCATTCCAAGACGTAACTGCTCAAGCTGATCAATGTTATACTTTTCTTTAATATATTTGGTCAGGTCTGTGTTCTGCTCCATCTCGAGCCTGTATTCTCTCATCATCGTCCAATGTAGCTCAGGCTTCATATATTTAGAGACGTCAACATTAGATTCAAGACCTTTTCTGACTTCGGTCAACTGCTGCAGATCCAGTTTCAAATTAAAAATAGCCGCAATATCTCCACCAGCTTTTTTGCATAAAGCCAGTTCTCGTTTATATTGCGGCGTTTTCATAATCTGTTCAATTGTTGGGATTCCAACATCTACAGGCATAGTCAGACCTCTTAAAGTGTCAAAATATTAATTTTATTTTATCACTATATTGTTTATTTAACAATCTGTGGCCTGACTATTTGAAATATTTAATTATTTATTTATTTTTTCTCAAACAGCTTTTTGATGGATTCTGTATAAGGCGGTCTAAGAATACCATCCTCAGTTACAATACCAGCAATGAGTTCGTGATCAGTCACATCAAAAGCAGGATTGTATACCTTTATTCCTTCAGGAGCCATAGGCTCTTTATACCACATGGAAGTAACCTCTTCCGGCTTTCTCTGCTCAATATTGATATCGCTTCCTGTTGCTGTATTGATATCGATGGTAGAAGTCGGAGCACATACATAGAAAGGAACTCCGTATCTTGCTGCAACTGTTGCAACTACACTTGTTCCAATCTTGTTGGCTGTATCACCATTGGCAGCTACTCTGTCGCAACCTACAAATACTGCATTGACCCAGCCCTTCTGCATAACACTGGCAGACATGTTGTCACATATAAGTGTCACATCAACTCCTGCTGACTGAAGTTCAAAAGCAGTAAGTCTTGCTCCCTGCAAAAGAGGTCTTGTCTCATCTGCAAAAACCCTGAAATTGTAGCCTCTTTCCTGTCCAAGGTAGATAGGCGCTGTAGCTGTACCATACTTACATGTAGCAAGCTGACCTGCATTGCAGTGCGTAAGGATTCCATCACCTTTTTTTACAAGGGTAAGACCATTCTCACCGATACGTCTGCATACATCAATGTCCTCAGCCTTGATACGCTCTGACTCTGCTCTCATCTCCTCTATAACAGCCTTCAGCTCAAACTTTGCACCGTCAGCTGTATATTCTCTGACATGCTGCTCCATCCTGTTAAGAGCCCATGAAAGATTGACTGCAGTAGGTCTTGAAGAATCAAGATATGCCTTATGTTCAGCAAGTTCTGCCATAAAAGCATCATAATCCTTGGCCTCGGAATGCTTCATAAGAAGATAGATCCCAAAACCTGCAGTAACTCCAATAGCCGGAGCACCTCTGACCTGCAGAAGATATATTGCATCCCATATTTCTTTTGCTGTTCTCAGCTCAATAAGTTTAGTTGTTCCAGGTAAAAGTGTCTGATCGATTATCTGAATAGCATCCTTATCATCAAGAAGTGCCACTGTCTCGTAATCAAGAATATTCATTATGATTCCTGCCTTTTCTAAATTTCATATATCAATATTCTAATATCATTTTAGCTCATTGGAAAGATTTAGTATTTTCTCTGCCTCTTCAGAAGATAACTCTTTTACCCAAGGATTGCGATGAGACATATCGACAGGGAATTTAATATTGGCAGCATCCACTACCACTCCTCCATATTCGGCAAAAGAGGTATCCGGCTCATCCTTGGTAACAGCACCCCATCCGGAAAAACGATATGGTGATATAGAGCTGTCATATCTGCAGTTGATGAAAGTAGCCTTGGCTTCTTCTCTCCAAGGGCGTCCAAGAAAAACGCTGCCCCGACCACAACCTTCTTCTCCATGGATAACGCAATCCACAAATACCATTCCTAAATTGTCTTTTGATCCACATGGCGCAGTAATATAACCATTTACAAAATCCTTGGTCTGTCCGATCTGATCCTTATCCTGACCTGCATTAGGGTCTTCATCCAGCGCATGCTCCCTGTCTCTGTTTATGATGTCACATCCTTCAAAGAGTACGTCAGCTCCGCCAAAAATGAAGTCCACATCACCTACTATCCTGCAATTTTTATAGTACTGCCTGGTAAGTTTTCTGGCTGTCAGCATACGAGGTCCATAGAAGCCGTTTTTCTGTCTCTCACTAACTGGAAGTGGTGACATGAAAAGAGTATCCTGATGTCCCTCAAGCACAACATTTTCTGCATATACTCTGTCACTATCTGCATACAGGGCAAGAGCCTGGCCTACAAGTCTGCCATCTCCTGCTGTATTTCTGATCGTAAGATTTTTCAGAACAGCCTTTTGTCCACTTACAAAAAGAGTTGCTGTTCTAAAGGTTCCTCTCTTATTACCATCCGGATGAATATCCAAAGCGCCATCATTCCAAGTGATGATGGTATTCTCTGCACTTTCTCCTTCAAGTGTTATATCCTTTTTCTCGCAAAAAATGCGTTCTTCGTATACGCCTGCAGCAATATGTATCACTGCGCTCTCTTCATATGGCACTGCATCTACTGCTTCCTGCAATGTCTTATAATCCCCGTTTTCTTTACCAACACTAATTTCAAGCATAATACCTTTCACCTCGTCAAAAAAATGAGTCAGTGGGGACGTATCAGATTGACTCATTGTGCACAATGAGTCAATCTGATACGTCCCCACTGACTCACCTAATACTTACTGATTATTTGTAGAGCAGTTCTGTAATATCACTATTCTCAACATCAATAAGCTCAGGCTTATCGTCAACACTACCTTCGATGGTCACATTGTTCAAAATAAGCTGTTTAACATTTCTTGCAAAAATGCTTCTGCCACTCATTGGATCGAAATTGTCCATCATGATAGGAGTCTGTGGCTTGCGCTCTGACTCAGGCAAGAAGGATACAACAATATTAGAAAAGCTGAGCTTTTCAATAGGTCTCTCAGGAAGTCCAAATGCACAGATAGCACATGCGCTGGAGCCTGTTGCCACGATATCTCTGGCTGTAATAGAGCCAATGATAGGTGTCATCTCTGTTACAGGCGCCATTTCCTGACTCTGAACGTAGTCACTGTGTCCATCAGGATCACAGAAATAGAACATGTTAACTGTAAATGGCATAAGAACGCCATCCATTTTGATCTTTTCAAAAAGAATATCATCTAAAACTGAACGCTCACCTCTGCCTCTGCGAGTCTTGATACGAAGTCCTCTGTCTGTACCTTCAAAGATACACTGAGATACTTTGACATCAGTAACACCGCCTGCTGCCTCACTACCAACAGTTACAGAGCCATGACCTCTCTCAAACTTACAATTGCGGATATTAAGACCTGTTGTAGGCTTGTAATGGTTGAGTGCCATATAATACTTACCTGATTTGATGGCAATGCAGTCATCTCCTACAGATATTGTAGTTCCGAGGATAAGGGTATTGCCGCAGCTCTCCGGATCAAGTCCGTCAGTATTTGGTGAATCTGATGGATTGTGGATATACAGATTCAGGAATGATATATCATCACAATAGTATGGATGTACTGTCCAAGCTGGTGAATTCTGAACTGTCAGATTCTGCATGCGGACATTCTGGCATCTGCATAGATATACTGTGTTTGGTCTCCATGCAAGGCGTTTTTCCTTAGGATTAACCCACCAGTCACCGTTCTGAGCATTGCCATCCAGCACGCCACTTCCGATAATATCAAGATTTTCAGCATCTATAGCTGTAATAAGAGATGCAAAAGATGTAAGCGGATTACCTTCCCAGCTTACTATATTGTATTCACTCTTTTCATCAGTAGAAGGTGTCATTCCAGGAAGGATCGGATACATTGTCCTGTCAGTGCTTCCAAGAAGAACTGCTCCCTGAGCAAGATACAGAGTCATATTGCTCTTCAAAAACAATGGTGTTGTAAGATATGTTCCCTCAGGAATATATACACAGCCATCCTTTGGGCAAGACATGATCGCAGCCTGAATAGCAGCTGTATCAAGCTTTTCTCCATCACCTGCAGCACCAAATTTCTTTACATTCAAAAGAACACTTTCGTATTTTGTCTTAATTTCTTCAGAATATACCTCTCCCTTGTATTTCAAGGTAATAGTATACTTATGATCCGGAATCAGATCCACAATGCTGACAACATTTTTGTTTGATTCAAGAACCTTTTTGCCATCAAGTTCCAATTCAAAATTGTCTTCCAGTTCATAGATTGCATCATTGCATAATTCAATAGTCACACTTCGATTAAATACTTCTATTACAGAAAATCTCATCTCATACCTCTTCGCATATTTTTTAAAATGTAACCCCTTACATTTTAATTCACATCCTATACTAACATAAAAATACTCTTACGTGAACGAGCATATCTCACAGAATTTTATAAGTATTTTTGTAGTTCCAGCAGTTCTGATTTATATGGCGAATTGGCACGGATAAAAACAGGCGGCCTTCCAAGAGGTGAACGCACCGAAATAAAGCCTCCCTGAAATACAAGACCGGTAAACAACTGTATCCACGTATCTTGTGGAAGATAAACGATCCGATCCACATTTTCCTCTTCAATAACCGGTGCAACCAGAATATCTCTTCCAAGCAGATACTCATATTTCTCTGTATAGGCTTTTTCCTCATCATAATGGAAAAACAAAGGTCTGATCATAGGAAATCCCTGCTCCAAAGCTTCTCTTTCAAGAAGTTTTAAATAATCCCCTAAAAGCACATGCATCCTGGACATTTTGCTGATATTTCTTCGAATCTCTTCGTTATCATCAAACTGATAATTTCTAGTAGGGTAATTACCTTCCTCTGTAAACATCAATGGAGAAAATGCAGCCATCTCTGCCCATCTCATAAGATTTTGATCAGTCCTAGTCATCTGCTTGGTGGCAATCTGTCCCCCTATTTCAAAATAATTAAAGACAGAACCGCTAAGGCCCATTGACAAGACTGCCGGAATAGCACTGGGCAGACCATAATCCTTGGACCAGTCAACATGATGATATCCGGTATTCATCATAGATGAATACTGCATACTATTCATAAAACCTGATCTTGAAAACACGACTATATCTCTTTCTCTATTACATTCAACAACTACTTCCCGATTTAATTTAGCCCACAATAGAGACCATTTGTTATGAGCTTCGTATGGATCTGAGCCATCGTACAATTTGCAGTTCACCGGCAGATATTCACCGTAATCTGCATACCAGCCATCCATACCTATATCAACCATATTATTCTTGATGATATCTTTAAACCAGGTACATGCATTAGGATTGGTCAGATCAAGCATTCCTATGTAAAAAGACAATACTTTGACTATATAATCTTTTCCTCTTTTATTTTTGACCAGGTATCCTTTTTGAGATGCCTCTTTAAACACTTCCCCTCCGGCAATGATAAAAGGATTTATATAACCTATAAATTTTAAACCTTTTTCATGGAGTTCAACTATCTCGCCACGAAGATTGGGATATAGCCTGGTATCCACTGACCAGTTGCAACTCACATGATATCCATACTCTGTTTTGATAAATCCGGACCAGTCTCTGCAATATATGGCCTTAACAGCCATTTTGCTTTCTTCTATCCTTTGAAGTTTTCTCTTATATTCATCAACTCCACGCTGAATTCCCAGTATCATGCCATCATATATCCAATCAGGAAGAAAACTGGCTTTTCCAAGTGTCTCACTGATCATGGTGGCAATTCTCTCATAGCCTGAGGCTGAGCCTATAACTATTTCAGCATTGCCATGCATAAATATCTTACTTGACCTTTCATTCCTAAAGTCAAATTCCATATATTTTGAAGTATCAACATAGATAAAATATTTTTTACTGGAGACGCAGATTGGCTGAACAAAATAGGATTCATATTTCCCAAATTTTTCCAAATAGTCAGCATCTACACCATGAACTCTTTCACGAATGCGCTTTTTGGCAAGCCTTATGGAATTCTGGTGTTCTGCAGACCATATCCTGACACGTTCGCCCTTTAGATCAAACTTGGAATATGTTGCGCCACAACCATAGAAATGTTCTGATCTGTCAGATGGAAGTATCACAGCCACTCTGTTATAAGTATGGTCAGTGAGTTGTACCTTGATCTTGATCTTGTCATCAACTCTCATGGCAGTAAGGCTACCTACCTTACCTGCCTTACTATCAATCAGTCCAAGGATAAAAAAATTGTCATCCTCTGATATAAGTTCTGTAGAAAGCTTCTTGCGTACATACAATATGTCCCTATATTTATAACTACCACGATGGGTGACAAAAAATGCACGACCTTTATATATTTCAACGCTTACATTTTTTATGTCTTTCAGTTCCATATAGCGTACCTCTTGGAATACAATCCAAACAAAATAACGTCTCGATAATTTTTATTATAAAATATCGTATAGTAATAGACAATGAAAAAGGACAGCTGTAATTATTAAAAATCAATAACTACGCTGTCCCTAACTTCTTAAGAAACTGTTGTTTTTTTATCTTCTTTTTCAAAGGTCCATTCCAAAGCTGAATCTATCATCTTGATAAGCTCCAGAACACTTCTGAAATGTTCACGTTTATTCTGTTCCTTCCAGACCACTTCGCCCTGCCAGGATGCATTTTGTCTGAATTTCACATGAACTATGAAAGTTCCACATTTGCCATTTTTACCCTGAACATCAAGCTTTTCAACTTTCTTGCTCTTATCAAGGATGTTGACTTTTTTAGGAGCAGATACTTCATTTACAAAGCTCCTTGTCTTCATTGCTGCCTGAGGAAATCCCCATTCATCAAATAATCTGTCCATCTGAATGATCATATCTATCATACTGTCAAATGTAACAGGCTCCGAATCATACTGCTGCCATATGCAACCCTGATAATCACCATCACCATTTGAATCAATACAGATACTGATCAGATTTGGTGCAAACAGTTTATACTGCGTTACACTCATGTCCGTTATTCCACCTTTTTCCATTTTTACCCCCTCAAGCAAAAACAGGCGTGTACGTATTACCGTTTATTTTTAAATCTATACATACACTATAACACTTTTATGATCACAAAAAGTATAATAATCTATCATTTTTTTCAACTTTTTTATCAGAACAGTCAGGCGCTTCTCAATTCAGCTAAAGATGTCACCGTATATACAATACCGAACTTCTTTTTACTGAGCCTCTTGACTTCATTATTCAAACGTCTGAAAATCGTGTCACAGTCTTCCTGACTGGTTCCCACCAGCAGTATCAGGAATTGTGAATCACTGTATTTAGTATAAGTGTCTCCACTTCTTAGAGCATTATGAATAGCCTGATTTAAAATAAGTGATGCATTTTTTAACTTGGCAGCATTATGAATAGGCTGTCCCTTGTAATCAAGCACATTACAGAGCATCAGATATACTGAATAGCCTGTACGTTCCATATTTCTGCTAAGAACATTGTAAGCATCTATAAAACCAGGATATGAGCAGTTATAGGCACCTTCGTCATTATGAGTTTCTTTCTGAGCCATAAAAAACTGTCCCTGGATATCTTCAATATTGCCTTCATTATTGAAGATCCTGGAGCTCATGCGCTCATAGCATTCCAACATTCTGGTTGAAGGTGGTATTCCCATTTCATCAGAATAGTAACGAACTGTCTGGTTGTACAATTTATAAGCCTGAGTGTATTCTTCCTTACACATTAGAGCATCGATCATCCCAACCTGCCATTCTCTGTCAGGATATAGCCTTGAAGCCTTTTCATATATGGAATACATCTCATCAAATTCATTATTACTCTTGCAGTACTCTGCTGTTTCATTTACTACCACCTGGAATGTATCAAGAAGCCTGAGATTCTCTGTAATGACCCACATACGTGTACTGATATCAGGCAACAATACCCCATTATATATATCAATAGCCTCCATCTGAAGCTCATGACGCTTTTTAGGATTGCTCTCACTCTCGGCAAGAGCTGCAAGCTCATAAAAAGTATTTACATCAATATGAGCTTCTATCTCAGGATCCGGATAATACTTGCCATTTCTAAGCACAACATAATTACAGTCAGGAAGCCCTGCATTGGTACATTGCTTCTTGAGCTGATAAATCAGATTATTGACGCTGTTGTTGAGATTGGAGTATTTCTCAGTATCAAAGATTGCCTCAACGATCTGTTCTTTTGATACTCCATCTTCAGAATTTAACCACAAAAGCTGCAGCAACTGCAGATATTTAGAGGTGGCCCCGCCTCTTCCAAGTACAATAGCTTTTCTTCCACTTGTCATGGAAAAGCTTCCCAACATCTTAACATTAAGAATCAGTTTTGGTTTACCCATAACAATACTTTTTTCCTTTATTGTTTAAAAAATACTCTCCATATCCGTCTTCCACCCATGTCTCTACTTTGCTGCCCCTCGAATAGGAAATCACCCATATTCTAACATATAATCTCCCAACATCCCACAACTCTTTTTACTAAATCATCCAAACTTCCCGCTTTGGATATATTAAATAAAAAGGTAAAGAGGCAGATGGTGCCTCTAGGCTGTCCACCTGCCTCTTTGAAAAAGGGTTTGCTATATGAGTGTTTTAGTCGACGTTATCTTCTTTTTAGCCTGCCTATGGTCAGTAGGAATGTTGCTGATATAGCACATGCCAGTATGATCATAAATCTTAGACTGGTGTTGGTAGTATCGTCGGTTCTTCCGCGCCTTGCGCCGAGAACTGATGCTCTGGAAACTAGCTGGTCACGGCTTGCACCAAGTACATCACCTGCTGCTACTGGAACTGCTGCCAGAGGAGTTGGAGGAGCAACGATCACTACTGGTGTAGGTGTAGGGGTTGGGGTTGGACCCGGTGTTGGTGTAGGATCTGGAGTTGGGGTTGGAGTTGGGGTTGGGTCTGGTGTAGGATCTGGGGTTGGGTCTGGGTCGTCCGCAGGTGTGATTTCCAGATTGCCTATTACTCTGTTGATTGTAAACTGTGCTGTTACATCTTCACCTGTCTCAACTTCTGTGATCTTGGCTGTTCCTACAAATTCTGCAGGATATGTGCCTACTTCTATTCCTGTTGCTCCAGCTTCAAGGCCGGATATCTCATAAGCGATACCGTTTATTGTAAATGTCTTGGATGGATCACCTTCCTCTGTAACATTATCTGCTGCACTTGCTGTAAGTGTTGCGAATATATCTGTTATAGTATCCAGCAGTGAATACTCTGTCTCATCAACTGATACTCCGTATCCTTCAACGTATTTCTCATTGCCGTCATACTGAGCAGTTCCGCCAAAGGAGGTTACTGTTATAGAATACTTGTTGCTTCTGTCAGTTATCTTGAGCTTTCCTTCTACTACTGTTATATCGTAGTTAGCAGCCAGGAAGTTCTCACCTGTAGTGTATTCTACTTTGTTGACCACTTCACCTTCTGATACGTATGTAACTGATCCTGTTGCTTTGATATCAGTAATTTCACCTTCTACTATTGGATCTCCTGTTATTTCTACATTTTCATTAGTTAATGGAGTTCCATCATATGGCTTACTGCCAGATGCAGATGTAAGTTTTACTTTGAGCTGTTCAACTTCCAGTGTTCCCAGTTCTTCGTTAGTCACTGTATAGTTCTTAGCTACTGTCTCATCTGTCCATGTAAGTGTGTATGTATTAGTGCTGCTGCCTGCATTGAGCTGACTGCCAGTTGCTGTAATCTCAACCTTGTCTTCATCTGCTGCAAGGAGGTTACTTATTGATGCATCTTCATTGGTCAAAGGCTGTCCATCATAGGATTTACTTGCACCTTCTGTCTTTACTGTCAGTTCAATAGGAGTTATCTTGAAGGTTCCTTCAGTTACTTCTGTAATAGTTGGCTGTATGATCTTGTATGCGTTATTTTTGATCGTTATGTCTAACAGTGCCAATGTTACAGGAATTGTTCCTTCCGCTACGTCTGTTGCTGATACAGCTGCATCTTTCCAATCTACTGTATATGTGTAATTCTCTGGAAGACCATCTACTGTAACTTTTGAAATGTCATATTCCTGAGCCTGTGCGTTATATACTCTTTCCTGATCAGGAATAGTTACTTCGATTGCTATGCTCCATACTGCGTAGAGTCTGTTAGGAACATCCTTATTGTTGGCAGAGATACTTCTATCTGCTTCATAGCCTTCTCCTGTACCATCTGCCTTGGTATTCCACTCTATAAATACGAGGTTACCGTTAGTGTACTTATTGGCCGGAAGAGTCTTGATCTCTGAATTTACCTCAAATTCTACTGTTTCGTAATCTGTGGTTCCATTATTAGCATAGAATGTAATTGTGGTCTTTTCTTTTGTAAGCTCTGAATACTGAGCTACAATAGTTACTACATTACCTTCTGCATATTCAGAGGAAACTGTGAATTTCTCGCCCGGCATGTAGATCTTGCCTGAATTATCATTTTTAATGATATATCCTGCAAATACAGTACCTTCAGGAGCTGTGGTAGCTGCTTTAACAATTGTTACAGCACCATCATTATATTCTTTAGTATCTTCCGGTGCTCCGCTTCCTTCTGCTGCATCATATTCAACTGTAAGAGCACTGGTTGTAAGCCACTTTGCTATGAGTTTCATGTAATGGGTAACACCATTTTCGAAATCCCATGGCTTATCATATGTGTACTCGTCTGATGTTGCATTGTAATCTACTTCATACCATCCTGCCAGAACGTAACCGTCTCTGGTTGTTCTTAATAGATGAGTGTCATCAACTGTCTTGGAATATTCAATCCAGAAATCTCTGCTTACCTGCTCTGCAGGGATTGTTCCGCCATTTCCATCCAGCCTTACTTTGAACCATTTCTTTTTCCAGCCTGCATATACTACCAAGTTGTTACATGGCATCTCTGCATAGGTTGTAAAACTGTTGATCTCCCAATTTTCTCTAAGAGTTGCTTTTTCCTCATCTGTAAGAGCTGTAAAGGATACATATGTTGTGCACTCAGGATCTGCGAACCATCCTACGCACTCATAATATTCGGCTTCATTAGAGTTGCCTGGATATGTGAGTGAGCTATAGTCAGGCTTTCCTGATATGTTACCAAGAGTTGCTTCATATGGCACATTCAAGGTATCTACTACATGTTCAGCAGAGCCATTCAGGAATGTCAGATCATATTTATTTCTTGTATGATAAATGTATAAATCTCCGGTATATTCTACACTTTGAGCACCATTTATCTTTGTAAATGCACCAGTTTGTTTCCTATATGCATATACTTCAAATCCGTTAAATTTGTTACTAAAGTAGAATGTACCGCTTCCTGAACTGCTAGTTTGAGCCATAAGCTGATAATTATTTGTATTATCAGGGTTGGTTGAATCTACTTTTTCTACGTAATGATATACTGTATAATTACCTGCATTAGAAACTGAATATAAGTTGTAGGTAATATTTCCATGCTCATCTACTATTTGTGTATTGTCAGTTGAATCAACTACAAACTGTGTAAGAATTGTCTGTATAGTTCCTGATGGATATTCAATATCAGTATATCCAGATCTTGCACTTGTCTTCTTTTCTCTCCAGGTCTCATCCTTTGGCCATGTATAGTTATATTTGGCAAAAGTCTGTCCATAAAGACCTGTAAAGTTATGTACATTATTCCACTGCCCTTTTTTAACAGCTAAAACACGGCTATTACCTACGTAGTAATAGTCCGGGCTATTACCCTTGTAAAAGCTGATAGTAACTGTCACTCTGTCATAATATACATTAACAATTGTTGAGCCATCTGCCTTGACCTCTACATCTTCATCAGCTGTGCCGTATCTGAAACCTGTATATGTATGGCCTCTGTCTTCTGCTGTAGAATTAACAGTCTGGCCTACAAGTGCTGTACGTGATTCGGAAGTCTCATAATCATATGTCTTTTCAGAAGCACCCTTATCATCATTAATACTCTGCTTCCAGATGATAACTGTATATGTAGTCTGATCAGCTTCCCATCCTGCGTAAAGTGTTATGTTATCTGTAATAGGTGTATTCTCTAGGTCAAACAGGTTTTCTGCTTCAGCTTCTCTGTACCATCCGGTAAAATTGTAGCCCTTAAACTGAGGATCAGGTGGTAACTGATCTGCTGCTGTCTCACCTTCAAGAACATATATAGCTGGTGTATATGAAGCACCGTTTCCAAGCGCTACATCATTTTCATCGAAGTGTACCCAGTATGCTTTAAGTACTACAGGATACAATGTCATATCGCCGTTAACCTGAGCTATCTTCTTGGTATAGGTTGCAGTTGTTGCAGATTCATCTTCTGACCATCCTACAAACTTATAACCAGACTCACTTGGAGTTATCTTTACTTCAGAAATATCAATATCAGTATTTTCATCAACAACTACTTTGATAACTGACGCTACTACTCTGTTGCCGTCAATTTCCTCACCATATAAGGTGATAGTATAAACTGCTTTATACTGTGCATATATCTTGATAATTGTATCTTCTTCATAATCACTGGTATCAACTGTTCCAAATCCGGTAAATGCTTCGCCCGCCTCTGTATACCATCCTTCAAAAACCTTGGTTCCAAGAGTTGAACTAGGATCTTCTGGTTTTGTCAGTGTATCACCGGTTATTACGATCTGTGAGTATAAAAGCGCATTGTCATCATTGTAGAATTCATAAGTAAGTCTTACTTCATCTCTTCCATCCTCATCCACGCCATCTGTACCGATGATCGCATAGATTGAGAAACCTCTTGATTCAAATTCTGCGCCATTGGAACCAGCGCCTTGTATTTGGTCTATATTTCCGTTATCACTAACGTGTATTACTTCGTGATTTTCACCTGAAACTGTTCTTGTTGATAGGCTTACATGTACTTTGGAGTTGTCAGTTGGCTGTATCTCATTGCCTTCATAGGTAAAAGTAATATCTACAGCTACAATATCAACTACTTCTGTATCTGCGCCAAGCTGCTGGCTTGCATTTTCTTTGATAGATTCTCTTGTCGAATAATCTACGTAAGATACTGACATCTCTGTACCATCAGGGAAAGCTCCTTCATCTGCCTTAACTGATACAGTGACTCCGCCAGCTGATCCTTGGAATTCTTTTTCTGAAAACTGTATTTCTTTCTTGGTCTCTTTTTCTTCAACAATTGTAGAAGCTGTAGTTGCTGCATCTGCTGCTATTTCTTCTGATGATGCTGATGTTGCTGCATCGGATGCATCCTCTGCTTCTATGTCACCTTCAATTGTTGGATCCTTGGTACCTTCAGTAACATTAGTAGTGAGCTCAGCTGCACTATCAGATGGCACCTCTGCCGGTGGCTGTTCACCCGATTCTGCATTTGGAGCTGCAGGCTCTGAAGGCACTTCCTGTGGTGTTTCTTCAGCCGGTACCTGTGTAGGATCCTGAACTGGTTCTTCTACCGGTACAGGCTCTGGTGCAGGCTCTTCTACTACCGGTTCCTGAACTGGTTCTTCTACCGGTGCCGGATCTTCTGCTGGAGCCTCCTCCTGTACTGGTGCCGGATCAGATGCTGGTGCAGCTTCTTCTACTGGTGCAACTGCCACATCTTCCGCAAAAATTTTGATAGAAGCGATGTCGCTTCCAAAAGTTGTGAATAGCATGGCGATTGTGACTACCCATGCAAAGATTCTTGAAGCGTTGTTTCTCATAAGCAATTCCCTTCTTTCTTAAAAATTGTTTATGGGTTAACAGTTTCTAATTTCAATGGAGCCTTCCACTTCAGATGAAAAAAGAGCCCAACTTAGTCGGACCAAATCGACTAAATCAAGGCTCAATGTAACGGGCGTTCCTTAGATTTCTTCTTAACTATAATATAAAATTTCAAAACGCTATAATCAATAAACCATGCACCAAAACCCTTCCTACTGTTGCGAAATAAAATTTCACCACCTTGAAACCCTTGCTGCGTAAGGTTTTCTTAATAGTCTGTTTATAAACCCTTTATATTCTTTAGCTTCTGTATATATTTCTAAAATTGTTTTCAAGGTGACGGGGTGGGCTAGGCGCACAACACAAAGCAGGCGGAAGATTTTGGATCTTCCGCCTGCTTTTGTGAAAAGGGTTTTGCTATATAAATTACGATAAAAGCTTAATTACTTAGCATCTTTTCCTTTGCGTTTGCCAAGGGCTGCAAGGATTGATGCTGCACCGGCACATACCATGATGATTGCAAGTCTGAAACCTGTATTGGTTGTGTCGTCTGTTCTTCCACGTCTTGCACCGAGAACTGCAGGACCTTCTGTTGCTGCCTGCTCTCTGTTAGCACCAAGTACTGCAGGAACTGCTGTAGGTGTTGCTGCAAGTGGAACCGGTGCATCAGGTACTGTAACTGGAGGTGTAGGTGGTGGTGGAGTAGGACCACCAACTGGTGTTACTGTAAGTGTACCTAAAGCCGTACTTACATTGTAGTTATCAGCGTTTCCATTGATAACATATGTAAAATAGTTAGGTGATGATCCGGCTGCTGTCTGTGAACCTGTTACTGTAAATGTAACTGAATCGTCACCAACCAGTCCGTCGCCTCCTATTTCTACATTACTATTTGTAAGTGCGCTACCATCATATGACTTTGATGATGTTCCAGATGTAAATGTTACATTTCTCTTGTTGATAATAAGATCTGCTGTTTCATAGCTGATGACAAATCTGTTTGTCACATCCTCGCCGTCTAACAGGATAGCTGCCTCTCCGTCAAATGCTGTTGGATAGGTGCCTGCATTTGTACCCTTTGCAGAAGATGTAACTCCTTCAACTGTGTATGTTACACCATCAATTGTGAATGTGTTGTCACCTTCTTTATCAGATACATTAGCAGCATTTACTGATAATCCAAACAGATCACTAAAGAATCCTGCGATCCTTCCAATAATACCAGTAGTATCAGCTACACTTACTGTAAATCCTTCAACATTGTGCTCTTCAGCGCTATATGTTGTTGTGCCGCCAATAGCCTGAAGTGTGATTCCTCTTACTACATTGTAGTAGAAGATAATCTCATTTTTCTCTGTAGCTGAGATTGTGATTGTCTGAGCTGTATCATCAACGATGTAATATCCGTTGATATCATCAGGTGTCTCAGTAACTGTATCGCCAAATGTCTGATTTTCTACAACCTTGTCAGCCTGTACCTTGGTTGTTGTTCCTTCAAGATAATAGTGAACTGTGTATTCAAGGTCTGTTCTCTTAGCATAGTAGAATATGATTTCATTCTTAACTTCTTCTGTCTCAACAGCTATTGTAATTGTCTGTGAAGTTGGAGCAAGTGCTGTATAGCCATCTACAGCTATAGCATTTTCTGTAACTGACGCTTTGAAGGTCTGTCCGGTTACTTCCTTATCAGGTGAAACCTTATTTGTTGTTCCCTCTTCATAGTAATGAACTATGTACTTAAGATCAGCTCTCTTCTTGTAATAGAAGACGATAACATTCTTAGTAACGTCAGTTCCTATAACGATTGACTGCTCTTCTTCTGAAGACTCATCCAGTTCATAGCCTACTACTTCAATAGCATTTTCTGTCTGGGTTGAACCAAACTTCACATTAGCGACTGACTTAGTATCTGCAACTGTTTCATCTGTATCTACATCACGATACTCAACTGTGTAGCTGAGGTCTTCACGTTCTACATAGTAGAAAATGATTTCTTTACCATCTTCGTCAAGATTGAATGTCTTAGTAGTATCACCGCTTACTGTGTAGCCATCAACTGCTATTGCACTTTCTGTAAACTCATCATTATAAGTCTTGTTATTAACTTCCTTATCAGCTGCAACCTTGGTTGTTGTACCTTCTTTATAATAGTGAACTATATAATCATAATCAGTTCTCTTTTCATAATAGAAGTTAACAACATTACCTGTAACTGCAATAGTTAAACTCTGAGGAGATGCTGTTATGCGTGTATAACCATCTATAGGGTCCTTATCTGGATTTGGTTCAACACTTACTGTATCTCCAAAGGTCTGATCTGTTACTGTATCAGGAGTCTTCAATACTGCATTAGTACCATTTTCAAGATAGTTGACAGTATAACTCAGATCTGTCCTTAAAGCATAGTAGAAAATAACTTCCAGATCAGCATCTGTGTCTACAAACGATACTGTAACTGATGTCGCACCTTCTGTCTTATTTCCATCCTGATCTACTGCTGATACAATATCGTATCCTGTTACAGGTGTAGCATTTTCTGTATAAGTCTTACCAAATTCTGCTGTTGTAAATTCTTTATCAGTAAGTCCAGGAACTGTTGTGGTTGTTCCATCTACATAATAGTGAACTATATACTTAAGGTTAGTCTTCTTTACATAGTAGAAATTGATAACATTACCAGTCTCCGCTATTGTAATTGTCTGTGATGAATCACCGTCAAGTGTATAACCTGTGATTGTAATTGCATTTTCTGTTACAGTATCACCAAATGTCTTATTACCAACAGTTTTAGCTGTTTCAAGGACTGCATTTGTACCTTTTTCAAGGTAGTTAACAGTATATTCGAGGTTATTTTTCTTACTATAGTAAATAGTAATTACATTGGCTGTCGCATCAGTTGATATTGTAATATCACCTGTATCACTGTCATATTTATAACCTGTAATATCTTTCTTGATAAATCCTGCAGCTTTAAGTGTCTCGCCAAAAGCTTTAACACCTGTATCTGCTGTAGCAATTTCTGAATTATCAGCTTTATCAAGATGCTTAACTGTATAAGCAAATTCATCTGCTATATATGAGCCTGTAAGCAGGATGTCTGCGCCCTGAATTGTTACATTGCTGCCAGGAGTTACCTTAGTATCACCGTTGTACCATCCGTCAAAGATATATCCTGTAATCTCAGGTGCTGCTGCAGTAGCTCTTGTATCACCATCTAATAATCCGGTCACCTCTGCAGGTGTTGTTGCTGTCTGTCCATCAGGAACTGTAAGTTCATATGTGATCTTATAGGTCTTCTGCCAGATTGCATATAGCTTATTCGCTTTAGTGTTTGTACTTTCAGTTGCAGAGTCTTTATTATCAGCTGCAATAAACTGAGTTCCGGCTAGTACTGAGAATCCACTGCCATCTGCTGCTGTATTCCATTCTACAAATTTATATCCTTCATATGTAAATGTATCAGCATCAAGTGCTACAACAGACTCGTTGACTCTTAAATCTTTACCTGCTGCGTTCTTAGAAACTACAACTGTATCAGTTGTTCCATTATTTGCAACGTATGTGATCGTTGTTGTCTCATTTGAACCAGGGTCTCCAACCTTATCATACTTAGCAAGAAGAGTTACTGTTCCATGAGTCGGGTTAGATGGATCATTATATTCTACAGTTCCATCTGCCAAAACAAAGCTATTATTAGGATAATATACTTTACCTGCTGCTTCGCCTACAAGTGTCCATCCTATAAAGATATATTTGTCTTCAACTGTTGTTGGAGGTGGTCCAACTACTGCAGAAGAATCACTTGCATATGTATATGTATCCGGCTGTGTTGCTATTGAACCATGTTCACCAGCATCATAATAAACAGATATTGTTCCAGGATTTCTCCATCTTGCATAGAGGTGTATAGGAGCTCCCCACCATACGCCATTTTCATCCTGAGATACAGCTGGTCCAGTTATCTTATCAAATGAATATGCGTTTCCATCTGCATCGAACCAACCAATAAGTTCAAAGCCAGCCTTTGTTGTCTTATTCAGTGATTCTTGTGAAACACTATCACCATAGTCAAGATTGAAATTATCACTCTGTGTTGCTATAAGAGTACCGCCGTCTGGATGAAGAATTACATTGTATCTTACAGGCTGATAATAAGCATAAACAACTTTATTGGCTGCAGGCATTATAGATGACCAGTCAAATGGAGTCTGTCCATTCTGATCCTCATACCAACCAACGAATGTGTAACCAGGTCTATCCTCAAGCTTTGGTGCAAGCGCTTCGTAATCATCCAATGGCATTTCATATAATATTGCATCAAATGCATCATCTGCACTAACATCTGATGTTGCGCCTTGGAAGTTATCCTTAAATGCAAGAGAATATTTATTTCTTTCATAGTGGATATACAGGTTATTATCTGCAAAAACTGTAGAACCATTTGATGTTGCTGTCCAACTGTTATCACTTGATGGATAGTAAGTTCCAAGGTAGTACTCTCTCACTGTAAATCCGTTGTACTTGTTGGTAAATGTCCAGGTAGCATCATTTTCAGTAGTATAGTTAGTTGGATGATAAGCATCATAGCTACCATCTAAGCCTTGTTTATAATGTCTGATATAATTTGATCCGTTGGTCTCGCTAAATCCGTATAAAGTCTGTGTTTCAAAGAATGTATCCAAAAATGTTACATGAGTTCCTGCATGGCTTATGCCACCATACATGTTAGTTGTATATTTTGTATACCAATTATAACTAGTGTTGCCAATCTTATCAGGCCATGTATATCCATTAAATGCAAGTGTCTGTCCATAAAGACCAGTATAGGATGGATAATCATAATTCCATTTTTTATTTTTTCTGTATTCGAATGACAATGTGATAAGATCTCGATCATAGTAAACATTAACTACTGTATCACCCTGTGGTCTTATCTTATCTGTTGGTGTCTTTACACCATTCTTCATTCTTATAATTTCAAACCAGCTATAATGGAATCCAGTCTCTACAAGTGACTCATAACTTGCGATATCAGATTCTGTGATAGTTGAATCTGTTTCACCTTCAAGAGTATAACTTGCCTTATAGTCATATGTTTTAGCACTATTATCAGTTAATGACTTGCTGTCTGTAACCTTCTGCTGCCATATGATAACTGTATACTTAGTTGTAGAATTGGCTGTCCATGATCCATAAAGAGTAATATCTTTATCAATAATTGTATTCCAGTCAAACTTTTCACCAAGTGTTACAGATCCATCATCATTCTTGGTACCATAGAACCATCCATCAAATGAATATCCTTCTCTGGTTGGATTTGCAGGCTGTGTTGCTTTTTCTCCATCCATTACAAAAATAGGGCTTGTATAGCTTGCGCCACCTGTTGCAACAACTACGCCATTTTCATAAGTATCATCATTTTCTTCAAAATGGATCCAGAACGCATCTACAACAATCGCATAAAGCGTTCTTTGAGCTTCGATACTTGCATCAACTTTAGTAACTATGCTATCCTGATTATCTTTTACTAAAGACCATCCAAGGAATGCCTGAGTTGATTTCTTAGGTGTGTAGCCATTTGTAATAGTAACTGGAGCTGCTGCACCTTTCTCAGCCGGTACTCTCTGAACATAAGCAACTTCTCCTGAAGCGCCTATAAATGTTATATAATATGTTGTTCTGATCTTGGCATAAACTTTATATTCTTCAGTTTTGTCAACTGTAAGTGCTGATCCGTCAAATTCAATCTTGACTTCTGTGCCATCTTTCTCATAGAACCAGCCTTCAAATTCTTCACCTGTTGATATAGATGGAATACCAGGATCTGAAAGCTTTTCACCCGTTTTAACGCTCTGCTTGTTAAATTCTGTTGTAAGACTTTCATCTGTATAGAATGTATATGTAGCTACAGCATTATTTTCATGGTCATCTTCATTTGTTGAAACAACGATGAAGATTGAGAACTGATTGTGATCAAATTCCGCGCCGTCTGCTGAAGCCTGTGCAATTTCTTCTACATTACCAGTATCATCCTTGTGGACAACTGCGAAATTATCACCTTCAAGTTCATTCTGAAGTTTTAATACTACATGTACATACTTAGAATCTGCAGGCTCGATTTCTTCGCCTTCTACATTCTTAAAGGAAATATCTACACCAACAGCTTCTTTTGCACTATCACCTACTGCTGCTGTAGCTGCATCCATAGCCACTTCACTTGAAACAGGAGTTACTACCATTGTTGTGCCTGCAGGGAATATTCCCTCATCAGCGCTTACTTCAACATGGATTCCACCAGCTCCACCAGTAAAGCTCTGGGCTGGCATCTCACTTGTCTTTTCAAAGAAAGCTGTGAAAGTAGCATCCTCTGTTACTTCGCCAGGAGCAAATTCTGCATTGTAGCATACGATATCACCATTCTCATTTTTCCAATATAAGAAATTGTAATATCTCTTTGCTGATGCAACTGATCCTTCAAACTTGGCATCTTCCTTATTAATATCAACTTTTTCTTCAGACCTGGATACTGATCCACCAAGAGAAGCCTTGTAAGTAATTGTAACTATCTTTTCTTCAATTACTTCTTCCTCTTCTACTGAAGCTTCAGTTGATGCAATGTCAGCTGCAATATCTTCTGAAGAAGCTGAACTTGCTGCATCTGCTGCGACCTCTTCTACTGCATCTGTTGCATCTGTTGATGCTATAACTGCAGCATCTACAGGCGCAGAAGTATCCTGAGCCGCATTGTCAGTTGCTGGCTGCACCTCTGCTGGTGCACTTTCTTGTGACTCTACATTTGGAGTCTGTGGAGTTTCTTCCTGATTAACTTCTGCCACTTCTTCCTGAACAGGAGTCTCCTCCTGTATAGAATTATCTTCCTGTGGTTGTTCCTGGGCAGCCTCTGCCTGAGCAGGTTCTTCCTGTGCAGGAGCCTGCTGTTCTTCAGCAACAATCACATTCGCTTCTTCGGCAAAAGTTCTGATGGAAGCGAAATCGCTACCAAATGTGGTAACGAGCATGGCGATTGTCATCATCCATGCAAAGATTCGAGAAACATTGTGTCTCATAAAGCAATTCCCCTCTCTAATTGTTTATGTTAACAGTTCCGTATTATGAAGTTTTCTAAGATGTATGTTGTGAGTGTGCATCCTTAGCGGAGCGTTTTTTATATCATAAGAAAGCAATTTCTTATAATATAAAAAAAGAGCCAATAACAGTGTGCTTTTCACTCTGTTACGGGCTCAAAATAGCGGGCGTTCCCATCACATATTTTAAATATAGTTCAAATATAATTAATATACAATATAGATTGTTTAAAAAGTGTTTATATTGTAATGAAATTTTATTTCAAACTACATGGAAATATGTAAGAACGCTATATATTATTCAATTACAAATGAAACTTTATTTCGATAAAGTGTTTTAGCCTTTACTCTCCAACTACTTCTCTTGCTCTTGCAAGTGCGTCATCGATATGAGGACAGAAGTTCTCTTTTCCTACCTTATCTATAAAGCCGTCTTTTACCATAGTACGCATTGGCTGCTCATTGACATGTGAGAAAATAAGTGTGATACCTCTTTTTTCACATCTGTCACTAAGAGCTTCCAAGGATTTCATTGCTGTTGCGTCAAGAGCAGGTACTCCTCTCATACGGATAACCAGCGCCTTAGTAAAGTCTTTGACTGTGATATCTGCAAGTCTGTCTGCAACACCAAAGAACATTGGACCACTGATCTCATATACACGAACAGCCTTTGGAACCTGACGAAGTCCGATAGCATCAGGATCATTGTCCTCATCAAAGTATTTCCATCCCTTGATATCTGTCTCTTCACTCATACGCTTCATGAATAAGAGGCCAGCAAGTAACATACCTACTTCAATAGCTACAACAAGGTCAAATACAACTGTAAGAACAAATGTAATGACAAGTACGATAATATCGCTCTTAGGCGCTGTCTTACACAGATGTACAAATGCTCTCCACTGACACATATTGTAAGCAACCATGAAAAGGATTGCTGCAATTGTTGGCATTGGAATTAGTGCTGCATATGGCATCAAAACTACAAGTACAAGGACAAGAACAATTGAATGAACCATTCCTGCGATTGGTGTTTTACCACCATTTTTAATGTTGGCTGCTGTACGGGCAATAGCTCCTGTTGCAGGAATACCGCCAAAGAAAGCTGATGCCATATTACCTACACCCTGTGCTACAAGTTCCATATTGGAGCGGTGTCTTGAACCTATCATACCATCAGCAACTACGCATGAAAGAAGTGATTCTATAGCAGCAAGTATTGCAATAGTAAACGCATCACTAAGTACTGCTCTGACTGATGAAAGAGATAAGGCAGGCTTCGTAAATGTTGGGAGCTTACCACTGATAGTATAAAGATCACCAATGGTATTTACTTCCATACCAAGTCCTTTGACCATGAATATACCAACAAATACTGCAATAAGAGATCCAGGTATCTTCTGATTGATATATGGCCATACAATAAGTACTGCAAGGCAAACAAGTCCAACTATAACTGCCTGCATATTAATAGTAGAAAAGTTTTTGACTACTGCTACAACTTTTTCGCTAGTCTCAATTGTAGTAGTACCTGCAGGATAGGTCAGGCCGAAAAAGTCTTTAAGCTGACCGATCACAATAGTAACAGCAATACCTGCAGTAAATCCTGTTGTAATTGTATATGGAATAAATTTGATAAGGCTTCCTAATTTAAGGACACCCATGATAATAAGAATGATACCTGCAATTATAGTAGCAAGTGCAAGTCCTGACATTCCATTTTTTGCAACAATTCCTGCTACGATAGTAGCAAATGCTGCTGTAGGTCCAGCTATCTGTACCCTACTTCCACCGAGAAATGAGATAATAAAACCAGCAACGATTGCTGTGTACAAGCCTTCCTCCGGTCCTACACCTGAAGCAAGTGCAAGTGCGATTGAAAGAGGCAGTGCAATGATTGCCACAATAATACCTGAAATAAAATCTTTCAGGAATTGCTCTTTAGTATATCCTTTAAGAGCAGTAAATAACATTGGTTTCAACTTTTCATGATCCATCTTAGGTCCTCACCTGTAATTCTAAATTTTTTATAAACTAAAATAGCCGAACAAAATTTTACGCCCAAGTATTCGTTTTTTCAATACTCATCTAGGCAAAAAATCAGGGTAAATCTACACTCTGCTTTGTGTAAATTTACCCTGATAGGTTATCCTTTTTAACTTTCAGGCTGTTGCACCTGTGGATCTGTTTTCCCTTTTATGGGTCAGATATTCATCCATTGCATCGGCTACGATCTTGGAGGCTTGAACAGCTTCTACTACTGTTTTGGCTCCTCGTACTACATCACCACTTGCAAATACGCCTTCGCGTGTAGTTTCGCCCTGCTGGTTGGTCCAGATAAGACCTTTCTTGGTAGTAGCAATTTCTGTATTAGATGAGGCTACTATTTTGTCCTTTGGTCCCTGACTGATGGAAATGATAGTGGAATCTGCATTGTAGAGTGCTTCTTCACTGTATGATACAGGATTTCCTTCTTCATCAAATGTAGTCTTGGTGAACACAGGACCTTCGTCTGTTATTTTTTTGATATTATATCCATATTTAAACTGAACACCATCGGCAATAGCATAGTCTACTTCTCTTTCGCTGGCTGCAGCCTTGGTACTTCTGGCATATACTGTCACCTGTCTGGAACCATGACGGATGGCTGTTCTGGCTACGTCTATAGCTGCGTTTCCTGCTCCTATGATGGCAACCTTGTCTCCAAGCTCATATCCATCAGGGTTTACAAGATAATCAATGGCATAATGAACGTTGCCAAGACTCTCACCTACTACACCCAGTGTATTTGGTCTCCATACTCCTGTTCCTACCTGAACAGCTTCATAGCCATCTCTGAACAGGTCATCTATTGTAAGTGCTCCACCTATTGTTGTATTTGGTCTGAACTTGATACCAAGATCACGGAGTTTTTTCTGATATCTGTCAAGCAGTGCTTTAGGAAGTCTGAATTCCGGAATTCCGTATCTGAGGACACCACCTATCTTATCTCTGCTGTCAAAAACAGTGATATCATATCCGCGTCTTGCAAGGTCGATAGCAATAGTAAGTCCTGCAGGGCCTGAGCCAATTATGGCAACTTTCTGTCCCTTTTTCGTGACATTGTCAAATCCGACTCTGTCAAGATAAGCTTCAGATATGTAGTTTTCTATGCTTGACCAGTGAATAGGCGTACCTTTTCTACCTTGTACGCAATGGCCCTCACACTGCCTGTCATGGTCGCACACCAGTGAACAAACAACACTTAGTGGATTATTGAGAAAGAGGTTTTCTCCGGCTTCATAACTTTTTCCATCCAGAAAAAGTTTGATCATCTCCGGAATGGGTGTCTTGACTGGACATCCCTCCACACACATTGGTTTCTTACACTGCAGGCAACGCTGTGCCTCCTTAACTACATGTTCTGCCATATTGGTCTCCTCCCTTGGTTACAGTCTTGCCAAAAAATAAAAGCTCTTAAATAGATGATCAAGATTCACTTCTGCAAAAGAGATCTCATACATCTATATATTAAAGAACGGTAATTTTTGCACTATTATTTACGCTTTTATTTTATTTTTCTGTAACCTCTTACATTCTACGCTTGTGCCATAATATATTGAGTGCTTAGTGCGTACCTCATATATTGTTTAATAATATATCATGTAAGCTCTTACATTGTTAGGAAGATTTTTGACAGTTTTGGGAATATTTTGACATATTATGAAAGAGTCACTGGGGACGTATCAAATTGACTCATTGTGCACAATGAGTCAATTTGATACGTCCCCAGTGACTCTTTTTTTAATATCTCTTAACTCCAAATGAATCAAATACAGTTTTTCTGAACTCAGTAAGATCTGTAAATACTCCATCTGCTATCATCTGAGCGCCAAGATTACCGATGGCAGTAGCTTCGCCTGGACCTGCATTTACAACGCGGCCTGTTTCTCTGGCAGTTAACTCGTTGAGGTAAACTGCATTGGAACCGCCACCTACAATATTGATAGAATCAAAATGCTTTCCTGTGATGCTTTCAATTTCTTCGGTAGCCTGCTTATAGCATAGTGCAAGGCTTGAGTAGATAACCCTTGCAAGTTCCCAAGGAGTCTGCGGAACAGCAGATCCTTTTTCACGGCAAGCTGCCTGAACCTCTGCAATCATAGATTCCGGTGCAAGGAATCTTCCGTCATTGGCATCAACAACAGATGTAATATCCTCTTTTGCAGCTCTTTCACACAGATTAGCAAAAGAGTAATCTTCTCCATCAGTTCTGCCCGGATAATCATAGCCTTCTTCAAGCTCTTTCTTAACAGACTGTATCATCCACAATCCCATGATATTCTTAAGGAATCTGTATCTGTGCTGATAGCCGCCTTCATTGGTAAAATTAGCTTTTCTGGCCTCAGCTGAGCAGTTAGCTTCTGCAAGCTCACAGCCCATAAGTGACCATGTACCTGAAGAAATGTACAAACAGTTCTCATCTGTACAAGGAACACTCATAACTGCTGAACCTGTATCATGCGTTGCAGGAAGGACTACTTTGCAGTTAAAGCCAACTTCCTTTTGAATATCAGCAGACAGCTCTCCAACCAAAGTTCCAGGCATAGAGAGTTCTCCAAATAATCTCTTAGGGAATCCAAGTTTTTCAATCAACTCATAGTCCCAGTCATTGGTTTTGGCATTTAACAGTTGTCCTGTAGAAGCGTTAGTATACTCCTGCTTTTTTACTCCTGTGAGCAGGAAATGGAAATAATCCGGGATCATAAGAAGTGACTGTGCCTTCTCAAGATTCTCAGGTTCTTGTTCTTTAACAGCCATTAACTGATATATTGTATTAAAAATAGCTTTTTGTATACCCGTTCTCTGATATAGTTCCTCTTCTGAAACTATCTCATATACCTTCTCGTCCATGCCTTCAGTTCTGCTGTCACGATATCCATATGTAGGCCCCAAAACCCTATCATTTTCATCAAGAAGCACGTAATCAACACCCCATGTATCAATTCCCATGCTGACTGGCAGCTTTGACATCTCGGCACACTTTTTCATGCCATTTTTTATCTCTGTAAAAAGAGTTTCAGTGTCCCAGCACAGATGACCATTTACCTTATTCATTCCATTGGCAAAACGGTATATCTCTTCATATACAATTTTTCCATCTTCCATATGAGCAAGTAAATGTCTGCCTGAAGAAGCACCTATATCAACAGCAAGATAATATTTCATTAGTATTCCCCAATCTTTTTGCTCTTTTTCTCATAAAGGAACTTCTCATTGATCTGTACGCCAAAAGGCTCATTTAAAGCGCGGAAATCATCTGGTTCGATTGTCTGACGCTTAGAATCTGTCATTGAAAGAACCTTTACAAGAACCTCTGCTGCCTTTTCAACTGTGTGCATAAGACCAAATGTGATATCAAAATCTGTTCCACATGCAAACATACCATGATGAGCCCAGATAGCAACATCCTGAGTCTTCATGATCTCTGAAGTAGCTACTGCGATTTCTCTTCCGCCTGGAACCATCCACGGAACAACACCAATACCTTCTGGGAATACGATAGGGCACTCTGTAGCCATCTCCCAGATCTCTCTTGTAAATACCTTGCCATCAAGAGGAAGTACATATGTAAGAGCAATTGTGTTTACTGGGTGGCAGTGATATACCACGCGGATCTGCTCATTTCTCTTTTTGCATACTTCAAGGTTCATAAGATGAGAAGGAAGCTCTGATGTTGGCTTTCCACCATTTACAAGACCCCAAACAATCTTGTATTTTTCGCCTGCGTCATCAACTTTGATAAGGCATACGTTTGCAGCCGGATCAAGTTCAACATTTCTCATATATTTTCCAGAACCTGTTACCATGAAATATTCGCCGGCAAGGTCCTTGACTGTAGTTCCAATCTCAAGCCATTCGCCATCTTCCTTAAGATCTTCCTTTACAGATTCGATCTCTTCATTTTTTACTCTGTAACTTAAGTTTCCACCATTTCTCTCATGCCATCCCTGGTAAAAACCGTCCACACATACTCTGCAAAAACCTTTTGCAAATTCAGCATCTAAAACCTTCATTGTAATACTCCTTTTACATCATATAATAGTGACCGGCATAGCCCCCTCATATTTGCCACACCGGCCATCTGATTATTTCTACTAAAATATATATTACTATTTGATCTAACCTAAATTAAGGTCTTTAGTTTAATAAAAATACGTCCTTTATTGCAACATGGCAGTTGCTGGTATTATACTGATATATACTAATATTTAATCGCATTTTCTATTATTTTCGATCACAAGAAAATATGCTTTTTTGCTACTTTTGTCAAAAATACTGCAAATAGGCTCCTTAATGATGACTACATTGCAAAGCCTACTTGCCTCTATAACTGGAGCAGATATGAACATAGAACTTTTGTCAGAATTATCAAGAATAACCGAAGAAGAACAGGCAATACTCAATGGTGAAAAGACCATCAACAGATCCTTCTATTTCAGTTCAGATAAGAAGAACTCTCCTGATGAAAATGATGAGATTGATTCCAACAGAGTATTGCAGGACGGCAAGCTCATCGATATCCGCCCACACGTTCGTTTTGTGCATTTTCCGGAGCACACTCACAACTACGTTGAATTTATCTACATGTGCCAGGGGCAGACTACTCACATAATCGATGGTCAAAAGATAATTCTGCGTCAGGGAGATCTTTTATTCATGAACCAGCATGCCAAACAGGAAATTGAGGCTGCCGGAAGATATGATATTGCTGTTAATTTTATGATATTGCCTGAATTTTTTGATGTTGCTTTCCAGATGATGGGAAGTGATCCAAATCCTCTCCGCGACTTTATCATTGGCTGTCTTACAAAAGAGGGATCATTTAGTAACTACCTGCACTTTCATGTAGCAGACATTCTTCCAATCCAGAACCTTATGGAGAACATGATCTGGAACATGCTGCACAACGAGAATGGTCAGCAGCTCCTCAATCAGACCACCATGGGACTTTTATTTCAAAATCTGACCAACTATACAGATCTTCTCAATGTATCAGACAAATCCTATGACCAGGAGCTTGTCTTTAGTCTCTTGCGCTACATCGAGCAGGAATATCGCATAGCGTCCCTATCAGAGTTCTGCAAGGCTAACAGCACTGACAATTACACCATTAGCCGTCTTATAAAGAAAAACACAGGCCACACCTTCAAAGAACTCCTTCAGAATAAACGCATGACAGAAGCCACCCATCTCCTGAAGACCACTAACATTCCCATAGTGGATATTGCAGAAATGGTCGGCTATGACAACACCAGCTTTTTCCACCGTCTCTTCCGCCGTCTCTACGGTTGCAGCCCCCGTGACTACCGGGTAAACGAGGTATAATATAGCGTTGTTGTAATAATGCAAGCATTCATCCGCTTGCCGGTCTTTACACGTCTGCCGAACAATGTATTTTTACAAACATTTAATGCTTATTTAATTGGATATAGGCAGGAGTCGTGATATAAGTTAAGTAGAGATATTAGATTTGTTGGTACTGAAAGCGAGCTTATTGCAAGTGCACAGTAACAACTGTTTTGCCAGGACGGCGATCGATCATTTCAAAGGAGTGAATATTATGGGAATAAATATTAATATGGATTACTCGACTTTGTTTAATAGCTTGTCCGGTAATTCTTCAAATAATTTGTATTCGCTTACTAATTCTTTTTCAGACTATGCAAGTATACGTAATGGAAGCTATGGTAAATTGGTGAAGGCTTATTATACTAAGGTTGCTTCTGAGGAAAAGGAGTCGGATGATAATACAGAATCTACCAGCAAGGGTACAGATGTTACAAAGTCCAATCCTTTTAATGATACAGCTGCAGCTAAGACCTACACTAATGTTGTATCCAAATCAGACAACCTGCAGGAATCTGCTGATAAGCTAAAGGGCACTGACGCATCTACTGTATTCAAAAAAGAATACGTGAAGGATGCTGAAAGCGGCACGACGTCTTTTGATTACAATTCATCCAAGATAGCTTCTGCTGTGAATAGCTTTGTAAAAGATTATAATGCTCTTTTGTCCAGTACAGATAAAGTAAGTGATAGTACTGTAGCCGCAAGGACAAGTTATCTGAAAAAGGTTACATCCAATTATGAGGATGCTCTTTCACAGATAGGTATCACAAAAGGCAATAACGGACAATTGTCAGTTGATTCAGACAAGCTTAAGGCTTCAAATATGGAAGCTGTCAAAAATGTTTTTGGCGGTAGTAGTGGATATGCTTATCAGGTATCCTCAGCAGCTTCCCTGATCGAGAGTGGTGCTGCAAGTGCTGCTTCAACCTCAGGTTCAAGCTATACACCTTTTGGAACTTATAATTACGGAACCAGCACATCATCAATGTTTGATTCATTGATCTGATAGCATTGAATTTTGATACATATTATACAAAAACTGAATTTCAGAAATAGAATTTTCCTTTACACGAGAGAAGGTCAGTCTACTATCATAGACTGACCTTCTCTTTGATACATCCTCGGTTACCAATATTAGAATGAGTCACTTTGATACGTCCCTGGTGACTCATTGCACACAATGAGTCATTTTGATACGTCCCCGCTGACTCATTTAACTATCTATTTTATCAGCATATTTAACTCTATAAATTCTTGCGAGAGATTCGTTAATTCTCTCTTCTGTGATCTCTCCGTTTGAAATGGCATCAAGGATGCCCTGATAAGCTTCTTCAAAATTCTCAGGTACGTAGAGCATATCAGCACCTGCTTTGATAGCCATGACTGCTGCTTCTGAAGAAGTATAGTAATCAGATATTGCGCTCTGGCCAAGCTCGCCTGTAATGATTATTCCATCATATCCAAGCTCATTTCTGAGAACATCATTTATGACTACTGAAGAAAGTGAACATGGTGTATTATCGCCTGTCACCTGAGGTGCAGAAGCATTGCTGATCATGATCATATCAACACCATTTTCAATGCCTACTTTAAACGGTACAAACTCTGATTCTCTAAGTTCCTCTAATGTCTTGTCTGTAGTCTCAAGTCCATCATCAGTATCAGCATATACCGGAAAATATTTCATACATGAGCTGACACCTGTGTCTTCCAATGCCATGGAAAAAGCTGATGCCATATCAGCTGCAACTGTAGGATCTGTATTAAATGATCTTGAATAATCTGACAGATTACAATATGGTGCAAAATCCAGATTAAAGCCATACATATTAAGATATGAGCTCACTGTGATACCTGCATCATAAGCTACATCAGATGTTCCTGTTGTTCCAATCTCCTGAGCGTTGGAACAGCTGGCTGTTCCAAGAGCATCTGCCACCACATTAAAGTCTCCGCCTTCCTCAGATACAGCAAGGAAAATCGGATACTTACTCATACTTGTTGTCTGTGACAACATTGCTGAAATCTGATCTGTACTGCTTATATTTTTTGAAGAATAAACAAGTCCACCAACTGCATACTGTGTAAGAGCTTCCTGAGTACCACTTCCTGCCTTGACTGCAGCATTTACACCTGTAAGCTGCTCAGGTGTTATAAAGAACAAACCTGCCACCTTATCTTCTAAAGGCATCTCTGCAATGCAGGTATCTACTACCTGTGACAACATATCATCTTCAGCAGTAACCTCTTCAGTCTCCTCTTCTGGTGGAGCAATTGTAGTTTCCATAGCGGCCTGTGCCTCTAACTGAGCCTGTTCAATTGCTTCTTCCTGCTGTGCTTTCATATCGCCAAGCTTAGAAGCTATGGCTTTTACTCCTAAAAAACAACCCCCTACTACAACTATCAAAATAGCTGCAAAAATTAAATACGCAGTAACCTGCGCACGGATCCTTCGTTGCCTGCGCAACTCTCTTCTTTCTTCCAAATCTTGATTTTCTTTTCTTTCTGACATTTTTTCCCCTCATCTGAACTCTTTTCATAGTTCCTATGTAAATTCTAGCATAAAAAGAAAAGTGACGAAAGCCCCTAATACCAATAACTAGGCTCTCGTCACTTTTCTCTAATACTTTCTGTTTCTTCTAATCGCGATTCTGTGTCCAATGGACCGTCCTCCAAGTTCCTGACATCTCTTTCCATTAACCGGTGCATTCATTATGCTGTGGTGGTGGAACAATTTCTTCTCCATCGATCACCACTCGTCATGTACTCGACTCTGTCATGATTATAAAATACTGAAACTCAATCAACTTTCTGGTGGAGTGTACCTCTCTTTCTGTAAATTTTAAGCTAAATTTCCTTTTGGAGTGTACCTGCCTTTCTTTCGGCTTTTCCGAAGTTTTCGTCTCTTGTGTTTCTCTATGGTTGTATTATATAAAAACGTTTTGAAATTGTCAATACATTTTAGTAATAAAATTAATCTTTTTAGATTATTTAATTATTTTAATTATATTTTCTGTATTCTTTTTAAATTATATATACATTTCACACAATTATGCAAAATCTTTTTGACAATTCTTATTATGAATGGATCATGATGTGAAACTGTTATGACAAAAGGGTTTAGAGTCGATATTTCTCGTCAAGCCGCAGATATTTTTTATTTCCATACTGCCTATGGGATAATGGCAATAAAAAATAGCATTCCAGCAGTTAACATACTGAAATGCTATTTTTATACAATTCAATTTTATAGTTTTAGATCAAAGGATATTTGTCAGTCAATTCTTTGATTATTGCACGAGCTTTATCATTTTGAGTACCTTTTTCTTTAATTACGATTGATATAGCTTCAGCAACTTTATCCATATCTTCTACAGTAAATCCACGAGTTGTAACTGCTGGTGTTCCAAGGCGGATACCGCTTGTTACAAATGGAGACTGTTTTTCATTAGGAATAGTATTCTTATTAGCTGTGATATGTGCATCATCAAGCCATGCTTCAACATCCTTACCTGTAAGATCAAAGTTAGTCAGATCGATAAGCATAAGATGATTGTCTGTACCACCTGAAACGATCTGGATTCCTCTGTCCATAAGGCCTTTTGCAAGTGCTTTTGCATTGGCAACGATATTTTCAGCATATGTCTTGAAGGAAGGATCAAGAGCTTCCTTGAAACATACAGCCTTAGCTGCGATCACATGCTCAAGTGGGCCACCCTGGATACCTGGGAATACAGCCTTGTTGAACTTGAACTTGTCCTGAGCTTCCTGATTCCAGAGGATCAGTCCTCCTCTTGGTCCACGAAGAGTCTTATGTGTTGTAGTTGTAACAACATCAGCATATGGGAATGGACTTGGGTGTACACCACCAGCAACAAGTCCGGCAATATGAGCAATATCAACCATGAGAACTGCTCCACATGCATCAGCTGCTTCTCTGAATTTCTTGAAATCTATTGTACGGCAATATGCAGAGGCTCCGGCAATAATAAGCTTAGGCTTATGCTCTACAGCGAGTCTCTTCATCTCGTCATAGTCGATAAATCCGTTCTCATCAACACCGTATGGAATTACATTAAAGTATGTACCTGAAATATTAGCTGGGCTTCCATGTGAAAGATGACCACCCTGGCTAAGGTTCATTCCAAGGATAGTATCACCTGGTTTTAAAAGTGCAAACTGCACAGCAAGATTGGCCTGTGCACCAGAATGTGGCTGAACATTGGCGTAGTCACAGTTAAACAGCTTTTTTGCTCTCTCTCTTGCAAGCTCCTCAACCTGGTCTACTACCTGGCATCCACCATAATATCTGTGTCCTGGCAGACCTTCAGCATACTTATTAGTAAGAGGGCTACCCATAGCTGCCATTACAGCTTTACTTGTCCAGTTCTCAGATGCAATCAGCTCAATGTGATCGTTCTGTCTCTGCATCTCATCCTCAATCGCCTTGGCAATTTCCGGATCAACCTTTTTTACTTCATCCAATGAATACATACCTTACTTCCTCCGCTATAAATCTTTGTTACTACACCTTCCTGTAATGCGCCAATGCAACGTGCTAAAGTGCATTACTTTCGCAATCATAACATATAATAATAAAAAATGCCACATAATATGTTATACTTAATAAAAAAATTTTCATATACATAAAGCTGGGGAAAAAATATGTATTACTGTATCATCAATCCATCCGCCCGTTCTGGTCGGGGCGGTAATATTTGGGGAACATTAGAAGAAAAGTTCAAATCTGCAAACATCCCATATAAAGTTGTATTTACAAATGGCCCGGGCCATGCAATTAAAATCGCTACAAAGCTTACAAGCAAAGACTTTGAACCAGATGAGCTGCCTATCAAGTTAGTAGTAATGGGTGGTGATGGCACTCTCAATGAAGTAATATCTGGGATTCAGGATTTTGACAAGATCCTTTTGGGATATATTCCTGTTGGTTCAAGTAATGATTTTGTCAGAGACATGGATTTTCCAAATAATAAAGAAGCTCTCATGGACAGGATCCTGGAAGGAAAAGAGCTCAGACGTGTGGATATAGGCAAGCTCCATTACAATCACATGACCAAGACACTTTCCAGACTCCATGATACTGATCTGTCTGATACACGATATTTTGATGTCAGCTCAGGTATCGGATTTGATGCAGCTGTATGTGAAGAAGCGCTTGCTTCTGATACCAAAAACTTTTTAAACAAAATAGGCCTTGGCAAGCTTACTTATCTGGCAATTGCGGTAAGACAGATAGCAGCTGCCGAGAAGATTCCTTGCGATATTGAAATGGACGACGGTCAGACTCTACACCTTGACCACTTCATGTTTGTAGCTGCTATGATACATCCATATGAAGGCGGCGGATTCAAATTCGCTCCAGATGCCATCCATGATGATGGATACTTTAATGTATGTGTTATCGGAGACCTCTCCGTTCCACGCTCTTTTCTTGCAATGCCTTTTGCCTATGTTGGCAGACACTACAATATAAAAGGAATACACCATTTTAAAACACGTAAGATACGCATAAAAACTGAACTTCCAATATGGGTTCATACAGATGGTGAAGTATATATGAAATCCGATGACATCTCTATGGAGTGTCTCGAAAAAAAGCTTGCTTTGATGGTGTGACTTTAAGGCATTGTTCAAAATCCACTTGTTCTTAATAAAAAATTAAGTATTTTTGTTTAGTTTACTGTTTGATATTTCGTTTTTAGTGCGTTATATTTAAAAGCGTAGTGTAGTTATGGCAGTAGGGAGCCATATTTTTATCAATTATATGGTGATATAAAATGAAGCAAGCATTTATTAAGCCGGAGGACCGTCCCGTAACCAGGGAACGTATCAATGATACAGTCCGAGTTGTAATTCCGGTTGTACTGTATGCAATATTTTATCTCTCCTGGTTCTTTAAAATTGAGGGGATTCATTCTACACATTATACGGTAATGGATACAACATTTGATTACTCTATTCCATTTTTAGAGATTTTTGTTATACCGTATTATTGTTGGTTCCTGTATATTTTAATCCCAGTTGCATACTTTGTTTTAAAATATGATTTAGAAGATTACTTTAGAGTTTTGATGTTTTTGCTGACAGGCATGACACTGTTCCTTATAATATCAACACTCTTTCCAAATATTCAGTACCTTAGGCCGGCAGTAATGCCACGTGATAACTTCTGTTGCAGAATGGTAGCCAATATCTACAGAGCAGATACTCCTACCAACTTATGGCCTAGCATACACGTTTACAATTCCATTGGAGTTGCGATTGCTGTTCGCCATTCAAAGCGTATAAGACCTTTAGTAAAGGGTCTTTCAGATGTGTTATGTGTACTGATAATATTATCAACAATGTTCATCAAGCAGCATACTATATTTGATGTGCTTTCAGCCTTTATTCTGGCTATAGTAATGTATGTGGTTGCATACAGATCAGAGCTGGTAAATAAGATGCTCACAAGACATGAGCTTAAGCTTGAGAAAGCAAGAATATAAAAAAACTTATCGGAGGAATTTCTTTTTAATGGAAATTCCTCCTTTTTTTATTAAGACATTGCCAGATATTATTTTCATCCAGCTTCGTTTAACGCAGTCTCGTTCCTAAGTTCATCTAAAATCTCACCCAAGTAATGAATATAAAGCTTGCAATCCTCCATAGTACCTACTGATACTCTGTTAGCTCCAGCCTGAGCACTTATCATGATACCTCTTTCCATCATTTTGTTATATACATCGATAGGATCAATATTTTCGCCAGGATAGAAAAAGATAAAATTAGTCTGGGATGGAACTGTATGACATCCCAATTTTCTCATTTCCTTATCTAAGTACTCTCTGCAAAATGCCACTTGCTTTCTGACGTATTCGCTATGTTCAGTATCCTTCATAGCAACAGCTGCACCTGCCTGAGATACTTTTGATAGGGCAAACTGAGTTCCACACTTGCTAAGCCACTCAACTATTGGCGGCTGCGCAAGTATATATCCGCATCTGACACCTGCCATTCCATAGAATTTAGAAAAAGTCTTCAAAAGTACTATAGGCTTTTCAGGCATCTGCTTCATGGCATCCACCATCTCTAAGCAATCATCAGCCTGCGCAAATTCAATATATGCCTCATCATATACCTGAATAACATGATCAGGGCACTTTCTTGCAAACTCCATTAGTTTTTCCTTAGGAACGTATGTCCCTGTAGGATTATTAGGATTACATATATATACCATCTTAGTCCTTGGTGTGATCGCCGCCAGCATCCTATCCATGTCATATGTCAGATCATCACCCATCTCTAATACCACAGTGGTTGCGCCATTCATCTGTGCAGTATCAATTATTGCCGGAAATGTAGGCATCTCTATGATAAGTTCGTCCCCATGTTCCAAGAAAGCAGTTCCAAGAGCTTCAGTCAAAGCGCTAGATCCACATCCGGTTATGATATAGTCTGAAGTAACTTCGTAATGTTCTCCTATTGCTCCTTTCAAATCTGCCTGAGTCCAATCCTGATAAAAATGTCCCTGCAACGTCATCTTCTGCATTGCCTCAATAGCTTTAGGTGACAATCCAAACGCATTTTCATTCAGACCCATTCTTTTCAATTTAGAAATATCAATGCCTCCGAGCTTTCGGCTTGTTCTTTTTGTTTCAGGTTTTTCTCTTAAATTTTTGCATAATAACTTCTCAATATTCATGATCCCTACCTCTTCTCCTTAAACTACCTTTTTGGCATTTTTATATTTCTCTAAGTATTTAGAAATCACATCTAAAAATCTCTGATTCTGAATTGGTAGTCCAATACTTACTCTAATGTATTCTTCTGAGAAATATCTGATATACACTCCATGATCTTCAAGATAAGCCATGCATTCCTTAGTGTCACAGTGTGGAGCAAAATATATAAAACTTGTATAACTAGGTATTACTGTGCATCCCATTTTTTCAAGTTCTGCTGAAATATATGCTCTTTGAGCTGTATTATTGTCCTTAGCAGCCTGATAAAATTCAACATCTGATAGTGCAGCCGTCGCACCCGCAGCTGCTATACGACTTGTACCATATATTCCAGAGATTGCTCCAAGACATGTTATGATTTCTTCATTAGCAACAGCATATCCACATCTGCTGCCAGCCAATCCATATATTTTTGAGAAAGTTCTAAGTACGATTACATTTTTTCCACAATTTATACTTTTGATCATACTTGGATACGATTCATCCGAAACCCAATCAATATACGCCTCATCTACAACACATACGACATGCTCAGGAAGTTTTTGTACAAACGCCTTAAGCTTATCAGGACATAAAAGAGTTCCTGTAGGATTGTTGGGATTGCAAACAAACACAAGCTTTGTCTTAGCAGTTATGGCAGCTGACATAGCATCCAGGTCAATACTTACTCCATCCCTGGCTGTCACTTCTACAAGCTTGGCACCAAACTGAGAAGGTAATCTGTAATACTGCATATATGTAGGAGAACATAATAGAAGTTCATCATCCGGATTTAGAAAGGCTTCTGCAATTGCCTGTATGCCGGCGCCAGAGCCATTGAATACTGCAATATTACTTACAGAAACACCGTCATGCTCAGCAATCTTCTCCTTTAATCTGGTGATTGCCTCCATAGGGTATAGATATGCTTTTGCCAATTCTTTTTCCATAGCTTCTACAGCCTTCGGACTTGGTCCCATCTGATTTTCATTGGCATTTAACTTAAACACATCAGGTCCCGGTTTTACCTGCATTCCTCCAGCCATGTACATCTGATAATTTTTTAATGGTTCTCTCATCAAATCTCTTACTGACATTGCAATACCCTCCTATAAAAAAAGACTATTATCTGGTATGGCAGGTCTCCTTCGACCAGATAATAGTCTGTCTATATTTTGATCAATATTTACTATATAATTACTCTTCAATATCCAAATACTTTACTCTTATATTTCCTCTTGAAGGATCTACGATTCTGTTAGTCAATTTAGGATTCATCAAATTGATCGTTTCTCTATTTAATACAGGAATTCCCCAGAAATAATCAGCTACAAGTACTTTTTCTGCTTCATGCAAAAGCTCATATCTCTTAGTTACATCTGACTCTTCATTGGACTGTTTCATAAGCTCATCATATTCACTGCAGTTTGTTCCATTATCATTATAGGAATCTGTAGATCTGTACATTGATAAGTATGTATATGGATCTAAAAAGTCAGCTGTCCACTGCATTCTGCATATATCAAAATCGCCTGACCTTCTGTCAGATATATTTACCTGTGTCTCCTGAGCCTCCAGTGTAACTTCAATTCCAAGATTCTCTTTCCACTGTGCCTGAAGTGCTTGTGCAATGTCTGATTCAAGCTGTGTACTTGGATATTTATATGTTATAGCAGGGAAGCCTTCACCACCCGGATATCCTGCTTCTGCCAGCAGTTCCTGCGCTCTTTCTACATCATATGTAAGCAGCTCTTCTCCTGCCTCCTCTGCCCAAGTCTGGCCTGTTGCTTTTGATACAACGCCTGAAGCAACAAAGAATGAAGATCCAAAATAGTTGGTACCACATGCTGCTGCAACTGCATCTCGGTCAATTGAAATTGAAAATGCTTCTCTTACTCTTACATCATCAAAAGGAGCTTCGGTAACATCGAATAATTCATAATTACTTGTAATTGATACATATGTTACTAATTCATCACTATCAGCATACTCCTCAAGTACAGTGTAATCAGCTGTTGCAATATCTAATTCACCTGTCTTGTAGGCACTTATGATTGCCTGAGTATCTTCCATAGCCAAGGTTTTTACTTCATCCAGATATATTTCATCTGCCAGCACATAACTATCATTCTTCTTATATATACAATACTGATTAGGTACATATTCTGACATATAAAATGGGCCACAGCTTACAAGAGAATCCATATCTTCACCCATTGCCCATGCACCATTAGTCTCTGTCTGAAGTTCACGATGGGTTGGGATAAAAACCGGAAGGGTTAACAGATCCATAAAATATGCTGTCGGTTCTGTCAGGTTAAATACGATAGTCTTTTCATCAGGACATTCAACGCCAAGAGTTGAGATATCGGCTCCTTCTGAATAAATACCTTCTGCTCCTTCAATGCAAAAAAGCATTGTTGAGTATCCATTACCGCAATCAGGATTGAGAGCTCTGGTAATAGTATTTAAAAAATCAGCAGAAGTAACTGCATCTCCATTATTCCAATTAGCATCCTGTTTAATATGGAACGTATATTGCGTCATATCATCATTCACTTCATAGGAATCTGCCAATATATTTTTGTAACTACCATCTTCCGCAAGTTCTACAAGTGGTGCATTTGCAAGAGCTGAATAACTCCACCACCAATATGAAATTATTCCGGCACTATCTAATGTACCTGACTCCATATACATGGTAATTGTTATTGATTTGGTACTTCCATCAGCATCTGCCTTTCCATCACTTGAAACACTCTCGCCACCACAAGCTGTAATCCCTGCGAGCATACATGCTGAAATGACTACAGCCAATAATCTTTTAAATACTTTTTTCATAACTTTCACTCCCTTTCGTTATTCTTTTTATAATAAATTCCGCTTAGATCAACCTACGGAACCTATTGCCATGCTTTCAATATTTATGTTTTCTCTCATTCTCAAGTATTTAGGAGCATATAAGAAACATGCAACCTGTCTGTCCTCAACCTTAAAATTAGCCGGCATCTGCTGAAAGCACTCTGGTACTGCGTATTTACATCTTGTATTAAAAGGGCATCCCTTTGGAGGGTTGATAGGACTTGGTATTTCTCCTTCTAAAAGTATTCTCTTTTTGCTTTTTGCAATGTTTGGATCTGGTATAGGTTCTGCACTTAGAAGTGCTTTGGAATATGGGTGAAGTGGCTTTTTATATACATCATTAGATTTTCCTACCTCTACCATGTGTCCTAAGTACATAACACCGATCCTATGGCTTATATGTTTTACCATTCCCAGATCATGAGCAATAAACAAATAACTGATTCCCGTTGATTTCTGTATATCTTCAAGGAGGTTTATTACCTGAGCCTGAATTGACACGTCCAAGGCTGATATAGGTTCATCACAAACAATGAATTCCGGATCAAGCGCCAATGTTCTGGCTATTCCAATTCTCTGCCTCTGGCCTCCTGAAAATTCATGTGGATATCTTCTGATATGGTCCGGCTTTAATCCAACTATTTCTAATAGTTCCTGGACCTTTTTTTCCCGGGACTCAGATGTACCAATATTATGGATCTCCATCGGTTCACCTATGATTTCACCTACTGTAAATCTTGGATTGAGTGAAGCATATGGATCCTGAAAAATCATCTGTAGTTTTTGTCTATAAGGAAGCATCTGCTTTCTGGATAATTTTGTTATATCTTTTCCATCAAAAAGGATTTCCCCCTTAGTTGGCTCATATATTCGCAATATAGTTCGTCCAAGACTACTCTTTCCACATCCGGATTCACCAACTAATCCAAAAGTTTCTCCCTTCTTAACTTCAAAGGATATGTCGTTGACCGCCTGCACAATCTGCGGTTTCATTCCTCTATTTACCTCAAAAAATTTTGTAAGCCTCTTTACTTCCAGTACATTTTCTTTCATAACAACCCTCCTTTTTTAGGGAAGGAAACCTTTAAACTATCTTTCTTTCCTTGCCAGCAACTTCAGTTTTTATTGGTGTAACTTTTATAAATGATTCATCCATATTTTCAAGCCAGCATCTGCAAAAATGAGTATCATTATATGTCGTTACAGGTCCTTCCTGAACTGCGCAAACCTTCATAGCATATGGACATCTGTTCATAAATGCACATCCATTGGTAAGTGATGTAAGATCCGGTGGTGTACCAGGAATAGGAACCAATGGTTCATCATCTTCTTTTTCAGAATTGTTAATACTGTTCAGCAGTCCCTTGGTATATGGATGTTTAGCATGATAGAAAATCTCGTCTACTGTACCTTCTTCAACAATCTGCCCTGCATACATGATAGCTATGCGGTCACACATTGTAGCCACAACACCAAGATCATGGGTAATGATTATTACACTAGAGCCTCTTTCTTTAGTCAGTTTTTGAAGAAGTTCCAAAATCTGTGCCTGAACAGTAACATCAAGAGCAGTGGTTGGCTCATCTGCTATGATCAGTTTTGGGTTACATGCTAGAGCAATTGCTATAATGATCCTCTGTCTCATACCACCTGAAAATTCAAATGGATACTGATTAAGTCTTTTTTCCGGACTAGGGATCCCCACCTGCCTCATAAGCTCTATTGCCCGCTGTGTGGCTTCTTTTTTGCTACATTTTGTATGGATTCTGATTCCTTCTGTTATCTGTGTTCCAACTTTTATGATTGGATTTAAGAAAGTCATTGGATCCTGAAAAATCATTCCAATCTCATTTCCTCTAATAGTTCTCATGAGTTTTTCATATTCTTTATGAGCCTTTTTACTATCAAATCTAGGTGAAATGTCTTTGCCGTTAAATTTTATTGTTCCATTTACCACTCTGCCGTTACTGGCAAGAAGCCCCATCAATGTATACATTCCCTGACTTTTGCCGGATCCGGATTCACCTACAATTCCTAATACTTCTCCGGCAGCAACACTGTAAGAAACATCTCTTACAGCCTGCACTATTCCATTAGGAGTCAAAAATTCAGTTGTTAAATGGCTTATTTCTAATAGATTTTCACTCATATCAATGACTTCCTTTCGTTAATTATTTCTTTTTGGGATTAAGGGCATCACCTATTCCTTCACCAAAGAAGTTCAGAGAAAAAATTGTAAGACATATGCAAAGGGTTGGAAGTAACATCTGCATTGGATGAATGGTCATCACCTGCTTAGCATCCTGTGCCATTGATCCCCAACTTGCCATCGGTGCTGAAATACCTATTCCAATGAAGCTAAGAAATGCTTCAGTAAAAATTGCACTTGGAACAAGAAGTGTCATTTGAACAATGATCGGACCAATCGCATTTATGATAAGATGCTTAAACAGTATTCTTTTATCTGTAGCTCCCAACACCAGCGCCGCAAGGGCAAATTCCTGTTCCTTTAAAGCGATGACCTGTCCTCTTACCTGTCTTGCCATTCCTATCCATCCAGGAATACAGACACCTATAAGAATACTTTGAACATTCGCTCCATTTAACATCATGATCAGGATTACATAGATCATTGACGGCATAGCATAAATGATATCCACCATTCTCATTACGAATGTATCCAGTTTTCCTCCAAAATACCCGCAAACGCCTCCTACAATAACTCCTATGAAGCTGTTGATCAAAGCTGCGCCAAATCCGATACTTAAACTAATTCTTGCTCCATAACAAAGCCTTACAAATACATCCCTTCCAAACTTATCCGTTCCTAATATATGCTGGGAAGAAAAAGCGGCATATGCATTTGATGTATCCTGGGCATCATATTCATAGGGTGACAATAATGGACCAACTATTGCAAACACTGCCATAAGTATCAGTATTATCAGTCCCACCACGGCCATTTTATTTTTGCTAAATCTTTCCCAAGCTTCCTGAATAAAGGTTTTACCTTCAAGTGCTATAAATTCACTGTTTTTTTCCTCTTCAGGTAACGGCGAAAACCAGTCATCATTTAGTCTTATATCCATAAGCAACCCCCTTAATCAGTAAGTTTGATCCTTGGATCAACGATAGAACAAAGAATATCAACCAGCAGATTAGCTACAATGATCAGTGCTCCGATAAATACACTAAATCCAAGAATTACTGTATAGTCTCTATTAGTTATGGCATTGGTAAATTCTCTTCCTATACCCGGGATGGAATATACCTGCTCTATAACAAAACTTCCTGTAAGCGTAAAAGCAATAGCCGGTCCAAAGTATGTAATTACCGGAATAAGCGCGTTTCGAAGCACATGTTTGAACATGATCTGAAAAGTGCTAAGTCCCTTTGCTCTAGCCATGATTACGTAATCCTGCTGTGTAGCTTCCATGAATGTACTTTTAGTAAGTCTTGCAATTGTGGCAATCGGACCAAAGGCCTGAGCCGCAATTGGGAGAATATAGTGAAGTGGCGATGTAAGTCCTACTACCGGCAAGGCTCCAAGATATACTCCGAATATAAGCATCAGATAAAGGGCTATTACAAATGCTGGAACACTAACTCCCATAGTCGCATAAGCTAAAAGAATGTTTTTTATGATCTGACTCTTTGTAACTGACATCCAGATGCCTATTAAAATTCCTACTATCGCAGATATTCCAAAGGCAATAAGACCAACCCGCATTGTGTAGGGTGCTCCTCTTGAAATAAGAGTATTGACTGAAATATTCTTTTTATATGAAATACCAAGTTCCCCATGCAAAAGATTCTCCAAATAAATAACGTATTGTTTCCATTCCGGTTCATTTAAACCATATGATTCTTCCAACTGCTCTATCTGTGATTGGGAAAGGTTCTCTGCCTCAAATGGACTACCTGGCATGCGATGGACCAAAACAAAAGTCAGTGTTATAAGTGCCCAAAGAGTCACGATTCCAACAAATAATCTTTTTAAAATATATTTCAACATTTCCCTACCTCCTTATGCTGCTTTTATACGCCTGGTAAAAGCTTTTGCTATCCAACTTCTGTCATCGAATTCCTCACCTTCGTGTAATCTGCCAAGTCTCTTCATTTCACAAATATACATTGCTGTAACTATCACCAATGAACATCCATCTGATACAGGAGTCGCATACAAAACACCCATAAGTCCGAAAAACCTAGGCAGTAATAAAAGTGCCGGGATAAAGAAAATTCCATGTCTGGAAAGAGAAACAAAAGTGGCAACTTCAGGTTTGCCTATAGAAGAAAAATACATGCTGACAAGCATCTGATATCCACCAAACAAAGCAAACATCTTGCTGGTTCTCATAGCCATTACGCCATACTCAAGTAGTTCAAGATCATTTTTACTAAAGAGGTTTATAACAAATTCCGGAGTAAGCATCATCATTGTCCATATAATAGCTGCAAAAAAGAAAGCCATTCCCTGTGATGTGATCGATGCGCTTCGAACTCTCTTAAATTTTTTCCTGCCATAGTTAAAACTGATCACAGGCGCTCCAGCCTGATTGATTCCTGACGCTGCTGATGTTATAAAAGCTTCTACAGTGTTTACTACAGATAAAGCAGAAATACATAACTCTCCGCCTCCAAGCAGACTGTAATAAGGATCGATGTCTCCATAATATTGAAGAGACTTATTGATCATGATATTTGTGACAAAACTAAGCATCTGAAATATAGAAGGTGCAATTCCCATCTTGGCTACAGTGATCATCTGCCTAATATCTACTACCTTGAAGCCTGCCCATTTAAGATTGCTCTTGCCAGATACAAAATAAGCTCCGGAGAAAACAGCCCCAATAAACTGGCTTCCAACTGTGGCAATCGCTGCACCATATATTCCCCAATCAAACACAACTATTAAAAGTGTGTTTAAGAAAATATTTAATACTGCCCCTATCATATTGGCTACCATTGAATATTTGGTATTACCTTCAGATCTTATGATTGCTGCAAGACCAACATTTAGCATATTAAACAACTGACCCAGAGCTGTGATCCTTAAATAAATGACTGCGTAATGAAATACCTCACTTCCTTCTTTTGCTCCACATAGTGATACGAATGATTCTGTAAAAATTGTAAAGATAAGACACACTACAGATGACATCAATATAGCCTGTACAATAATATTGGTAAAAAGCTTATTGGCTTTATCATAATCCTGCCTACCCATTGCCAGTGAGAGCATCGACGCTCCTCCCACTGTAATAAAAAGAGTAAGGGCTATGACCACATTGTTAAAAGGAGATAGGACTGAAATGCCCCCAAGTGCATTTCTTCCTACAAAATTCCCTACAAACATCTGATCAGCTGTTTTATACATATAAGTGGTGAGGGTTCCAAGAAGTCCAGGAATTGCCATAGATAACAGTAGTGGAAATATTGGCGCCAAAGCCATTCTTTCAGTATTTTTTCTTGCCCTTTTTGCTCTTTCCATAGTCACCGAATCTTTTATCTCACTCATACCTTTGCCATCTCCTCTTTTATACCCTGACTGCTATAAAGCTTTTATTCCTCTTTCTCCCGTTCTTATTCGAACTACATCTTCAACATCCTCAACAAAGATCTTTCCGTCTCCGATGTTTCCCGTTCTTAATCTCTCCTGTAAAAGATTTATTACGACTTCTATCGTTTCATCATCACCAACTGTCTCCAACTTAACCTTCGAAAGACAAGTGACAGGCTGGATAACTCCTCTATATTTTGTAAATGACCCTCTCTGATTGCCATAGCCGGAAATATCCTCAATCATGATTCCGTATGTGGCACAGGATTCAAATACTTCCATGACTTCATTTTTCCTGCTATGTTTTACGACTACTGTAAGTTTCTTCATATGACAACCTCCAGCCAAATTATTTATCATTGTGGAAATTGAAATTTGAATAAGCACTGCATCCATGCTCCATAACATCAAGGCCATCAATTTCCTCATCTTCTGAAACCCTAAGTCCAACAAACTTATTGATGAGTTTAAATACTATAAATGCAGCAACTGCTACGTAGACTATAACTGCCAGTGTTCCAAGAAGCTGTACTACAAAACTGCATCCCTCTCCAAACACTCCTGTCATAATGCCTCCAAATGCACCGCATACCCCGTGAACTCCAACGGCACCAACCGGATCATCTACCTTTAATATTCTATCAACAAACTCAATGGCAAATACTACAAGTACTCCTGCAATTGCTCCAATAATAAGAGCTTCATAATCTGTTACCACATCAGCTCCTGCTGTTATTGCTACAAGTCCTGCCAGTGCTCCGTTACATGTCATTGAAATATCAGGTTTGCCATATCTGATCCATGTAACTATCAAAGTAACAAGTGTTGAAGCACTTGCTGCAAGATTTGTTGTCATTGCTATATCACCAAGGTTTGTAGTTGCTGCTGTTGTTGAGCCACAGTTAAATCCAAACCAGGCAAACCATAGAATAAATACACCTAAAACACCAAGTGGAAGGTTGTGGCCAGGAATAGCTTTGATCCTGCCATCTTTTCTGTACTTTCCTCTTCTAGGTCCAAGAATGGCTGCTCCTACAATGGCACACACACCGCCTACCATGTGTACTGCACAGGAACCAGCAAAATCGTGATATCCAAGCTGTGCTAAAAATCCGCCTCCCCAGATCCAGTGGCCTGTTACGGGATAAATAAAAATACTGATTGCTGCTGAATAAAGCAGGTATGAAATAAATTTTGTTCTCTCAGCCATCGCACCACTTACGATTGTTGCTGATGTTGCACAAAATACTGTGTGAAAAAAGATAAATACACCAATTGGAAGTGAATTGAACATTCCATTTTCATCTGCGAGTGATCTTATATTGAAAAAACCTTTTGTACCAATTACTGCATTGTCGCTTCCAAACATAAATGCAAATCCTATCAGGAAAAAGAATATTGATCCGATCACTAAATCCATCATATTTTTCATTAAAATATTTCCTGAGTTTTTAGCTCTGGTAAATCCTGTTTCTACCATTGCAAAACCTGCTTGCATAAAGAAAACAAGAAAAGCTCCCAGCATGGTCCACATTATATTCATCAAAAGTTCTGCATCCATATCCAAACCCTCCTATCATCAAAGTGCCTTACTACCATGCTCACCTGTCCTTATTCGAACAACATCTTGCACATTGTAGATAAAAATTTTTCCATCTCCGAATTTACCTGTCCCCAGATCCGTAACTATCCGATCAACTATCATTTCTACTTGCTCATCATCAACTACAGTTTCAACCTTAATTTTGGGAACCAGCTCAATATCAAGTTCCGCTCCGCGGTATAGACTCTTATGTCCTTTTTGATTACCATAGCCTTGAATATGGGAAATCATTACTCCATGGGCTCCGCTTTCATCGAGTAATTCCTGAAGATCGTCTACCTTGTCTGGTCTTATAACTATCTCCAACCTCTTCATTTTCCTCTCCTTTCTATGCAAAAAAGACGCCTGATTTTATCTAAAATAGATATTCAGACGTCTTTGTCACTTGATTTTTTATTCTGTTATGCGATAACACTTGTAGGCACCCCTGCAATCCAATTTCGTAAATTTTCTGTAGCTATCCTTACCGTTCGATATCTCGCTTCTTCAGGTGCCCATGCTATATGAGCTGTGATAGTAGCATTGTCCTGATCAAAAATTGGAGTTTTTTCATGCACCGGTTCGCCATCTACTACATCGAGCCCTGCAGCGTATACCTTTCTACTCTTCAAATTATCTATAAGAGCCTGCTCATCAATTATTGCTCCTCTGGCAGTATTGATTATGATCACACCATCCTTCATTTTAGAAAAAGCTTTTCTGTCGATCATTCCTCTTGTCTGATCTGTAAGTGGACAGTGAATGGAAATGACATCACTTCTTGCCAAAAGTTCATCAAAAGAAACCTGTTCAATGTTTTTATATTCAGGTCCTACCTTTTTATGTCTACTGTAGGCTACAACATGCATCCCAAATCCCTGAGCCATCCTGGCCATCCATAATCCTATATTTCCAAGTCCTATGATTCCCATTGTCTTTTCATAGAGTTCTATCTGTCTGGTACATACCTTCTTTCTCCCAGCAAAACCATGTTTTTCATCAAGCATCTGTTTATAAAATCTGGCTTCATCTCCAATATGATGACAAATGTCCATCAATAATCCAAAACCAAATTGAGCTATTGTCATATCTCCATATACGGTATTAGTGAAAGTAACATTGTACCTTCTTGCTGCAAGTTCATCGATCTTACCAAATCCATGACCAAGAGTTGCAATATATTTGAGCTTTGGATATTTTCTAAAAAACTCTTCTCCAAAATAGCCATCCCTTATCCAGGCACCTATCACTGCATCATACTGACCAGCCCAGGATTCATCAAACATTTCATAGAAATCTATCTCATGTACTTCTGGAATAGTTGAAAGCTGCTGTTTCCAATATTTTAAAAGTTCTTCTCTTTTAGGAAATCCGCCTACAGCTTCACCCTGACATACCGCTACCTTCATATCTCCACTCCTTCCTGCCTTTTTATTAAATTTGATGTTTGAATAGTACATGATTATCTATACAAAATCTAATACTTTTTAAATATATATTCATATCTTTTAGATATAGATGAATTGCACTTAGCAATTATCACCAATTAATCTTCATAAAACATCCATATTATTTAGCATTCAGCAATACTATAAATTTATATTGAAAAAAGAATTATAAAATGTTAACATCATTTTCAATTTATTATTGTATTTTTATTCAAAGGGGATTCTTTATGGATATTCGGCAGCTAAAATATTTCATTACTATAACAGATGAGGGTGGCGTAACTGCTGCTGCCCAAAAACTGCATATGTCACAACCACCACTTAGTAAACAACTTATGTTATTGGAGAATGAGCTTGGAGTCACTCTTTTTGATAGAAAGAACAAAAGCCTTATTCTGACTAATGAAGGAAGGTTATTATATCAACAGGCAAGCATTATTGTTCATGATTTCGAACAGACTCTACAGATTTTTGACGATATGAAGAACGGAATAAGTGGTACTCTTCATATTGGATGTATCACGTCTTTGGCAATACTCTTTTTTCCAACCTTTATCAAGGAATTCATAGCTAACAATCCAAAATTAAATCTTCAGATGTACGAAAGCAATACTCAAGGACTTCTGAATCTATTAAACCAGCATACAACTGAATTATGCATTATAAAAAATAATTATGATCATAGTCAGTATAACTCCATAAACATTGATTGTCTGGTTACAGACTCGGAAGATTGTCTATGTGCAGTGGCATTGCCACACTATTTTTCAACTTTAGAAGATACCTGTGATTATGGTGAATTAAAAGATAAAAAACTTATTGTACAAAGATTCTATAGTCAGGCCATTAAAAATGCCTGTCTGGACTATAACTTCGAGCCTGATATAACCTGTTCCCATGAAAGTGTTATGACATCTCTAAACTGGTGCCTGTGTGATATGGGAATATCTATTATACCATACAGTGCTTCACGTCTTACATCACTGATAAATGGTGGAGAAAAACTAATCATAAAAAAATTGATATCTCCTTGTATCAACTCAGGGACATCTTTAGTTTGGTCCAGCAATCATAACCTATCACCTACAGCTCTTCAATTTATAAAAGCAATAAAAGAAATGATCGATAACAAAAATACGGCAAATCGGGCTATTTGAAGTCACAAAAGTCCATATATTTTTCTACTTCTTGCAAAAAAGGGTGTTGTACAGGAAATACTGCACAACACCCTTAGTTTTAGTTGAAATTATATATTTTCTGAAGGAGCTTATAACCGGCTACTGTCACTTTTCTTCCACCCTTACTTGGCATGTAGATAAAGTTACCTTCTACACTATATCTGATCTTAAGGAACAGAAGAAGGCTTCTCTTTTTGATATATTCAAGAAGTTCTTTTCTCATTTCAAGATGTTCTTTTTTCTCATCCAGAATAAGAAGAATATTGGTTACTGCAGTAATGATCTCCAGGTAATTGTACATATACTTGTGTCTCTCAGGTACAGTACGGATCATACCAATATTTTCTGTGTAATAGTCTACCATCAGCTTGTTAACTCTGATCTGCTGATCGATTCTTGAGATCATGATCTTCTCATTTACTGACTGGTCTGAACGTCCAATGTAGTAATAGTAGAAGTTAACATCCAGATAGTACATGTTTTTTACAAATGGAAGCGGATTAAATACATAAATGTTATCCACATAGAATGTGTGCTCAGGGAGCTTCAATCCACAATCTCTAAGAAGTTTTGTTCTAAAAATAACTGAATGCATCAGGAGATAATGGCTCTTTGAGATTCTCTTGATATCCTTCCAGGTAAAGATCTGTTCAATAGGGAACATTCTGTTATAGCGCATAACCTTGTGACGATTCTCGTTTTCTTTGTTATAAACAAAGTTACTGATGAACATATCAACTCTCTCGTCACCGCCCATGAGCTCTTCGATTGTAGTAAGGATCTTGCGGTATGCAATTTCTTTTACCCAATCATCACTGTCAACAACTTTGAAATACAGGCCTGTTGCATTTTCAATACCTGCATTTACAGCTGAACCATGACCACCGTTTTTCTTGTGTACAACCTTGATTATATCAGGGTATTCTGCAGCATAAGTATCTGCAATTTCAGCTGTTCTATCTGTAGAACCATCATCTACGATGATAATTTCTACTTCATTTCCACCAACTAGTAATGAGTCTATGCATTTACTCATATATGCTTCTGAGTTATAGCATGGAACTGCAATTGATAATAACTTCATTTAATAAAATCTCCTCTTTTATATATCATTGGCAATAAAAGCCATGGTATCTTATGATCAACAGACTTTTGCATTGATGAAACAGTAATCTATAATACTACAAGCGGGTGGCTTCATATCTCTGTTTCATGACAAGGCAAGTCTTGAGATCATCAAATCTCTGGTAAACATCACCTTCATCAATCTGGACATCAATAGCCATAGCCATAATGTCTATCATATCATTGGTAATGATCTGGCTCATCTGGCTGAGTATTGATAGCCTGTCCGCTGTTTCACCGGCATCCAGGAATTTTATCACAAGAGGATGAAGATTAAGTGTCTCTGCTTCCTCTTCGATAGATTTGTCAGTGTTGTCGTAAACGACGTCTTCGCTAATGCTGTCAACGCTAGCTGTCTTACTTATGTCAGGTTGTCTGACAGCCTGTGAAACTTCAGCTACTCTATCAACATCAGGAGTGCCTGTTTTCTTATCACAACTTAAATCATTTTTTTCAGGCAGACTTGATACTAACTCAAATCTATATTCTTGTGACACATCCGGATATTTTGTTCTATCAACTTTTGATGTGAACATATCCAGAGGTCTGCAATACACCTTGAAGTCACCATACAGCGCCTGATAAACAACAAGTTCTTCACCTGTCTCAGAATGCTGAGCTATAGTCACTATCTGATACAGCTTGCCCTTAAAATGTCTATAAATTTCCTGTGGAATAGGTCTTCTCAAGTGTATTACCTCCCCAATAAATAAACTAACCGTACCTTTCAAGTATAAACGTTATGGATTATTATTTCAAATCACTGTTATTTACACGCCGTAGAACTGATTATGATCATCTCCAGGCTGATACCCGCATCCAGCTTGCCGCTCTTTACTGCCTCGTCATTGGAAACACATAATTCCAGGGTATTTTTTAATTCCTCCATGCTATATCGCTGTGCCCAATTAATGTACTTGGAAGCAATAAATGGTGGCAGTTTGATCACAGAAGCAATTGTCTGCCTATCCTTGGAATTAGTGACCATCTCTTTTACCTGAAGCATGATATTAAACTGCCTGATAATGAGTGCCTGAATCTTTGGTGCAGGCTCTTTAAGTGCTAGCAGGTCATAGTACAGGTCAATGGCCTTTTTCTGATTTTTTTCTACTATGGCATCTGTCATATCAAATATACGACTGGTAAGCCAGTTTGCACAAACCGCGTCTACATCTTCTTTTGATATCTCATCTTTATCAATGCAGTAGCAGATCAGTTTTTCAACTTCGTTGACAATATTGGCCATATCAGTACCAACTCTGTCTATTAGATATGCAAGGGCCATAGGTGATATGTTTTTGCCTTCTTTTCTGACATTCATTGCCACCCATTTTTTCAAAGTCTCTTCATCCTGCTTGTCACAACTGATATCAAGGCCTTTGGCATGGACAGCTTTATACATATCCTTTCGCTTATCAACTTCTATTTCCACAAAAATAAAGCAGGTAGTCTCAGACTGATTTTTGATATACTCGGCAAGCTCTGGACAGCCACTTTTAAACAATCCACTGTTCTCAATGATTATGACTCTTCTTTCAGCAAAAAAAGGCATAGTCTCAGCCATGTCGATCACTTCCAGAGGATTGATGCCACTACCCTCATAGTGATGAAAATTCATCTTATCAGCTCCTGCCATCATTGCATTGGCAAGCTTATCCCTGTTCTGAAGCCTTAAATAAACTTCTTCGCCATATATAAGGTAACAGGGTTTAAAATTCCCTGTCTTTACGTCATCATTGATCTGTCGTTGCTTAACCGGATAGTCGGTTGTCTTATCTGCCATAATATGTTCCTTCTACGCATTAAGCAGTGACTACCTTAATAGCCACTGCTTAACTAAAATAATCTTAATTCAATTTTAAACTATCATAGAAAGATTTGCACGCAGGATATAATTTTTTGAATGCCTGATATCTGTTTTCATATTTTGCTGTAAGTTCTTTATCAGGTTCTTCGCTTCCTACTATCTCTACTATTGCCTTGCAGGCTTCTTCAACTGATGAATATACTCCGCATGCTACCATTGCAAGCATTGCACCGCCCATACTTGGGCCTTCCTCTGTCTTTGGAATATCAACAGTAACATTAAGGATATTTGCTACCATTTTTCTCCAGAGAGGGCTCTTAGCACCGCCGCCGCAAAGAGTTGTGCGATTGATCACTATTCCCTGCTTTCTTGCAACTTCAAGAGAATCACGAAGACCAAATACAACGCCTTCAAGCACTGCCTGTGTCATATCTTCTCTTGTTGTATCCATTGACATACCAATAAATGCTGCTCTTGCATCCGGGTTGTTATGTGGTGAACGCTCACCCATCAGATATGGCATATAGAAAACAGTGTTTTCACCAAGCTTTTCTATTCCCTTCTGCTCTGCAGCGTAGTCCTTGGTACGGATTATTTCATCCATCCACCATTTATTGCAGGAAGCTGCACTGAGCATACATCCCATAAGGTGATAACCTCCATCTGCATGGTCAAAAGAATGGAGTGCATTGTTGTCATCAACGCTGAATGTATCTGATGAAATAAAGATTGTTCCACTGGTTCCAAGGGAAATATTACATTTTCCATTTCCAACTGTTCCTGTACCAACAGCTGCTGCCGCATTGTCACCAGCGCCTGCTGCGATAACTGTTTCTTCTGAAAGTCCCAGCTCTGCAGCAATTTCAGGTTTTAATGTGCCAACCTTTTCATAACTTTCAAACAACTGTGGAAGCATATCTTCTGTGATTCCACAGATATCAAGCATTTCCTTAGACCACTTTCTATTCTTAACATCCAGGAGCAGCATTCCTGAAGCATCTGAAAGGTCAGTAGCAAATGTTCCTGAGAGCTTGTATGCGAGATAGTCCTTTGGAAGCATTATCTTTTTGATGCGAGCAAAGTTTTCTGGCTCGTTGTTTTTTACCCAGAGGATCTTAGGTGCTGTAAATCCTGCAAATGCAATGTTTGCAGTGTACTCAGAGAGTTTATCCTTGCCAATTTCTGTATTGAGATAATCTGTTTCTTTAGTTGTTCTTCCGTCGTTCCAAAGGATTGCAGGTCTTATAACCTGATCATTTTCATCAAGGATTACGAGGCCGTGCATCTGTCCGCCAAAGCTGATTCCTTTGATTTCTTCCTTAGGGAAGTCTTTTATAAGTTCTTTTAATCCTGCAATTGACTGTGTATACCAGTCTTCAGGCTTTTGTTCTGACCATCCTGAGTGTGGAAAATAGAGTTCATATTCCTTTGAAACAATATTCTTAATATTTCCTTTTTCATCTGTAAGCAGCAGCTTCACAGATGATGTTCCCAAATCAATACCAACAAATAACATACGTACTCCTCCAATAGGTTCCTTGTTTAATTCACACTGTGGGAGAGGACGGGCTGATGCATGTTGCATTCAGTCCTGTTCTCCGATTTTGTGTGAGTTTAAGATAATGATTAACTTTTTTTGTGTTAGGATTTGTTAGGCTTTCTTCGCTACGCTTGAAAGCCATCTTCTAGGTTATTATAATGCATGTTCGAGCTATTTTACTATTGAATTATTGCTATTTGGTTATTATATTTTGGTGAGATTTTTTTGTTCAATACATCTTTTGCATTATATTTACCTGTTGGTATTTGTTTTTTTGATTTTCCAATAGGTATTTCGGGACCTTTTTACCTGTTGCTTTTTGCATTTTTCTGTTTCTCAACAGGTTTTCGAGAGCCTTTTTACCTGTTGCTTTTTGCATTTTTCAATTTCTCAACAGGTTTTCGAGAGCTTTTTTACCTGTTGTTTTTTGCATTTTTCAATTTCTCAACAGGTTTTCGAGAGCCTTTTTTCCTGTTGTTTTTTGCATTTTTCAATTTCTCAACAGGCTTACTTAGTGTTTTGGGTAATGAAAGTTTTACATGTAACCCGATTACTGTCAGATCTGTCTATGGTTATCGTTATGCAGCCTTGCAGGTCGGTTCGATATATCCTTGAACCAACAGATTCTAATCTATCTATAACTTCACTATGAGGATGTCCATAGTTGTTATTTAATCCGCAGCTGATGATGGCTATCTGCGGATCTACAAGATCCAGAAATTCCTGATCTGTAGTGTATCTGCTGCCGTGGTGAGCCACTTTCAGGAGGGTGACTTGTGCAGGAAGAGAATGAATATCAGATATATCTACATCTGAAGCTCTCGAAGCCGCAGACAATGACCGATCCTGGTCTGAACTGCTTTCTCTGTTATATTCAGTCAGTTCTTCCTGGCCTAAACTACTTTCTTTAATATATTCGGTCAGATTTTCCTGTCCTTGTCCTTCTACATCGCCTGTGAGGAGGGCTGTGAAGGATCTGTATTTTACATAGAGTATTGTGGAATAGGCATTAGGTTCGTCTGTATACATATCTCTTACCGGGCCAAGGCAGGAGATGGACAGGTCTTTATTTCCGGTCTTAATGGTATCTTCCCGGCTAATGTATGAGACCGGGATGTGGTACAGGGCTGCTGCCTGCTCAAGTTTTCTATAATTTTCCTTCTTGGCTTTGTCTGATATGTCAGGAAGGATCAGGTTGTCTATCCTGATCCCGTCATTGACTGTATCCTCCATAAGCTCCACCATTCCGCTCATGTGGTCTTCATCTTCATGGGTCAATATGACTGCATTTAAATGACCTATGCCTTCATAGGCAAGAAAAGGCTTTAACTGATATTTTCCAACTTCTTTTTTGCTGGTACTTCCTCCGTCAATAAGGTAAGCCTCCCTGCCTGATTCAATCACTATCCCATCTCCCTGACCCACATCAAGAAATGATATCTTAAGGCCATAGTTTGGTCTGTAAAAGATAATGATAAGCCCTGCAATAATGAGAGCGCTCCTGATCACGCAAAGCTGCGTTTCTTTGCAGTTTCTGTATTTCATTTTTATCATTTTATTATGTAAAGCAAAGAGTCTTTGTGTAATATGGACATCATGCAAAATGACATATGCTGCTATCAATAGCAGATATATCACCACCTGCCATAGCTCTGCGTGACCTACATATGCAGTTCCTCCCGGAAGTCTGCCTGTTCCTTTGCAGCTGTATTCGTAGAATTTCAAGATCAAATGTATGACAAATCCAGGCAGAAGCCCTGCAACTTCCCATATAAGTCCAAGTAAGATGCACAGGATCCCTGCGATCATCAGTACCGGCATCAGAGGTAATACTATTATATTCAAGGCTGACGCATATATAGGAACTGAGTAATAGTAATCCATATAAACGGGAAGAGTCACAAGCAATATAGCTACAGAGCCTGTCAAAGATCTTATTACTATCCTCATTAACCTTACAGTCCAGGTCACCGCTGCATTTTTCTCAATAATATACACATGATCAAATACTGTTACCACATCGCTCTGTAAAGCAGGAAGCACACAACCTAAGGCACAGACTGCTCCAAAAGACATAAGGAATCCGCTGTGATGAAGGTATAGAGGATTATCCAGCGCAAGGAGTACTCCGGGAACAGCCATGGCAGTCAACATGTCATAGGTTCGGTTTATCATATGGGAAAAAATGTTTATGGAAAACATCACTATTGCTCTATAAGCAGACGGACTCATGCCACACATCACACCGTATGACCACATGATAAACACTGATATAACAAAAGCTGCGCTCTTATGAACACCTAATTTCCTCAACAGCTTGTAGATTCCCATACCGATAATTGATATATGGAGTCCGCTTACTGCAAGTATATGTATGATTCCACTCTTTTTATATAGCTGATTTGTTTCATCATCCATAAAAGCCTTATCTCCAAGCAGTACCGCTTTCATGATGGCAGCATCTCTGTATTCAAGGCAGTTATCTAATACCTTTTCCAATCTGCACCTGAGTTTCCACAAAGACTCTCTATATAGATCTGCTTTTCCACCACTGGCTGTGATATGGGCCTTTTGTATACGATATGAAATTTTCAATATACGATAATATTCTAAGCTGTCAAACTCTCCGGGATTGGTGGCATTTGAGAATGGCCAGTATGTGCCTTCCACCTCTACATAAGAACCGATGGAGGATATCTTTTTTGCCAGAATATCCTCAGTCGTATCAAGATAACACTGAACCTTCAGTTCCTTATCTTCAACAGATTGCAGATACAGTATCTGACTGATCTGCCCTCTGCTATTTAACTTATATTCCTTTTGATATATTTTCCCTGTGAAACTAATTTTAGAACCGCCAGGGTCTGCAACTGCAGTTTCCGGCGGAAAGATCAGTAAGAAAAAATAGACAGCCACCACAAATAAAATGGATATATTTAATAGTGGGCGTTTCATATTACTCCAATTTGATCATCTAAATCATAAAAAATCACTCTACTGCACAATATCGAGATTGCGCTCAAACATCGTGCTAAGATTCATGTTCTCCATAAATGTTACATTGGTTTCTCCATTTATGGATATCTGAACCTTGTTTACTTCAGTTATATTGACCAGAGTGTTAACCAGTGAATATATGGCAACTTCTGATGTGACATTATTGGGCTGTGTGAGGAAACTAGTGTCAAAATCCACATAGCACACACCGTCCCTTACAGTTATGCTGTTTAATTTGGCATCCGGATTGAGGGTTGCAAAAGCTATGTCTGTATTTGGTCCCTTAAGCAGCTGTTCAACAGCAAGTCTCTCCATAGAGATATTACTGTTATAAACCACTTCTCTATAAACCGGCTGCAGGGCTGTTCCATCTTCATTGGCAAAATAAAGCATCAGCTCAACTTTTTCATAAGTATTGATCTCGTTACCGGCATTATAAATAAAGGTATCCGCTGTCATGGTACCTATTACATTACCTTTTGAATCAGACAGCGGCAGACCATCTACCAAAAATGCTACACTTGTGACTTCATCAAGCTGAGTAAAAGTTCTGACCAACGATGCCCTTACCAGGATTTCTTTTGTAGTACTGAGATTGTTGTATCTTTTTTCAAAATTAAGGGTAAGAAGTCCTTCATTTATCGTATAGCTAATGAGACTTACTTCTCCGGAAATAGGGGCTTCATATTCAAGCTTGGAGGGAATTGTCTCCAACTGTGTCAGAAGCTCATTGATCACAGCATCTGTATCAGTGATATCGCTCTGGATCTCGTAATCCTGTGAAACAATCCCTGTCTCTGCCTTATTGACATAGTAGACCTGCTTGATCTTAGGATTATCAGCGTTGCCATCATTACTGCATGAAGAGATGCTGCCCATTACAAGTATAGCAACAAGGAACAATATTAAGTTTTTCATCTTTGCTACACTTTTCATGCTCAGTCTCCGATCATTTAGCTATTGCATAATTCATGTCTGGTCATTTCTTAGCCTGATTATCATTTACAACATAAGTTAAAGGAATTCTGACTATAAAGGTCGTTCCCTTATCAAGTTCACTTTCAACATTGATAGAACCACGATGCATAAGTATTGCACTTCTGGCAATGGCAAGTCCAAGACCTGTACCTCCGATCTCTCTGGAGCGTGATTTATCAACTCTGTAAAATCTCTCGTAAATATGTTCAATGGATTCCTGAGGTATGCCCATTCCGGAATCACTTACTGTTACTGTAAAGAACTGGTGATCAGCATCCAATATTACCTTGACCCATCCACCATCCTTATTATATTTGATGGCGTTTTCCACAAGATTCATGATAACAAGGGATAACTTTACTTCATCCACTTCAGCAGTGATCTGACGTCTACTTTCGAGGGTGAGATCAATATTTTGCTTTCTTGCTATTGGTCTGAGTCTCTTCATGATAACTTCTGTCATCTGCTCAATATCAACTGAAGTTATGTTCAGGTCTGTAGATTTCTTATCCATCTTGACCAGAGCCAGCAAGTCATTGATTATCTTATCTTCTCTATCGATTTCCTGATCGATATCAACCATGAATTCTCTATAGACCTCATTTGGTATATTTTCCTCTGCCAAAAGAGATCCAGCCAAAACCTTCATTGATGTTATAGGAGTCTTTAACTCATGTGATACGTTAGAAACAAACTCATTTCTTGAATCATCCAGAGTCTTCATCCTTGCCTGCAACTGGTTAAATGCATCTACAATATGCTCTGTCTCTGTATAATGCGAGGCCTGGATAGGTTTGTCTGAATAGCCTGACTTCATATCATTGATTGCCTTCGTTATCTTTTCAAAAGGCACCATGAGCCGATTTGAAGCCCATATAGCAAAAACAAATATCACAATGATCAATATGATCTCGATAGTAAGAGCTCTTCTGGACAATATACTAAGCGTATTGCCTATGTAGTCTGTGGATACACTTATAAGAAGAACGCCTTTAACTACATCTACAGTACTGGTATTGTTCAGGACATCTCCATCCTCAAGACTCTGCGTCTGAGTAATAGGTGTAGTCATCTCGATATATCCATTCTGGCTATCATATTTGGACGTAGCACCTGCCGTTCCTGATTTCAGACAGCTGACAACTTCTTCTGAAATAATAGTCTTACCTGCACTGATATTGTAAGTATCCTTTACTATCTGCAGATTGTCGTTAATGACCATTACACGCCCGTCATACAGATTGGCCAATAATTCAAGCTCAGCATTAATAACCTCTGATGAGGTATCTGATAAATAATTATACGTAATAAGGTGATTTGCCAGAATCTTCATCTGTGTTGAGACTTCACTTGTTCTGACATCGATTGCACGATTTTCATAGTTTTCAAGGATATTAACCCTCATTACTTCACAGGATATTATTCCTGCAAAAAAGACAACTATGAAAATACGCGCTCTTAGACTTTTGATAAAATCGATAATTTTATGTCGTCCCGTAATTTCAAATACACTACGACTACTTACACTCATAACATACTACCTGATCTATACCTGAAAATAATAACCAGAACCCCATTTTGTCTTAACAAATCTTGGTTCACTTGGATTGCTTTCAAGCTTCTCTCTAAGCCTTCTGACATGAACATCTACAGTTCTCTCATCTCCAGGATACTCATCGCCCCAGATCGTCTTAAGCAATTCTTCTCTGCCATAAATCTTGCCAGGTGTAGATACCAGGAGTTCAAGTACTTCATACTCTCTACTGGTAAGATTGATCTCTTTATCTTTAACGTACACTCTTCTATATTCAGAATTTAATTGAAGATCACCATATTTGATCACTGAAGGACTTGAATCTGACTTGCTTGTCCTACGCATGATCGCTTTGATACGTGCCTTTACCTCCAATATATTGAAAGGTTTAGTGATATAATCATCAGCTCCATATTCAAGACCCAGGATCTTGTCCATATCATCGCCTTTTGCAGTCAGCATGATGATAGGAACATTTGAAAAATCTCTGATCTGCTGGCATACTTCAAAACCTGTAAGTTTTGGAAGCATCACATCTAATAGAATAATGTCATAGCTATTCTTTTTAGCAAGTTCTACTGCCTCTTCTCCATCATATGCAGTATCAACTTCCAGATCATCCTGTTCCAAACTGAACTTCAGACCTTTTACGATAATTTTTTCATCATCAACAACCAATGCTCTTCTGGCCATTTCTTTTCCTCATTCTTGCCCGGCAAGAAAACTTAAACTGTAATCAAATCTTTTATCTGGGAAAAAAGTTTGTCTTTTATCCCTTTAACTTTCATAATATCCTCAATAGTTTTAAAGGAGCCTTCCTCTTGTCTGTAACTGATTATGCGCTGTGCATAGCCTTCTCCGATTCCGGGAAGTTCACATAATTCCTCGCTGGTAGCTGTATTGATATCCAGAAGTCCACTCTTTTTATGATCCTGAGATAGAACGCCATCTACAGGCGAAATATCCTGAGACATAGTCTCGATACCTGTTGCAGAAGCCCCAAGAGACTCGGTCTCTCTTTTATAGGGAATACGTATCTTTAATCCGTCGGAAACCTCTGCTGCCTGATTAACATACTCAGTATCAGCCTCCGGATCAAATCCGCCAGCTGCATTTACTGCATCGATCACGCGAGAACCGGCCTGCAGCTCGTAAACACCTTCATTTACAACTGCTCCGCATACATGAACGTATACGTTATTGGATGCATTATCATTGGCATCGCTCTCCGCAGAACTACCATTATCAGCAGATTCAACTGTCGTACTATCGTCATTACCGGATAAAGGAGCATTGTCAATCGACATGTCCTTAGACTCAGCTGTGGCGTCTACCGGAGTAAGAACTATTTCTTCGCCTTTTTTAGTGCATCCCACAAGCATTGCAGCCACAAGAAATGTAGCCATTATCAGCTTTATGCTATGTGATATTACGAATATTCTTTTATATTTTTGCATAGATTCCTCCTAAGAGGATCCCGCCATGCTTTTTTATTTTATACGATTTAAAAATATATAGCAAGTTATTTGTAATATTTCTGTAACATTTATTGTCCTAATACTACTTAATCGGCATTTTCACTGTCAGGTGTGATGCTCACTGCCTCCGGATCAGGTAATGCTTCCTCTGTGTACTGTTCCCCATGTACCTGCTTCATGATCTGCTCGGAAACAGCCTGTAATGTGGCATTGGCATCTTCGCCCTCCCAGATCTTGGTAAATGCAATCTCCATCTGAACCCAGTAATCACTCATTACCATCATCTTAGGAAGTGGGACTGATGAATCATATACTTCAAGAAATGTATTAAGGGATTCATTTTCATGAACTACATTATTTCTTGCTGCCACTTTACCTGACTTGGAGTACAGCTCATCTGTGTAATCATTGCAAAGATATTTTGCAAACATATTGGCCTCTGTCTGATGCTCTGAATAACCATTGATCACAAGGCAGTTAGTAACTGACATTGTTCTTGAATTGTATTCATCTGTAAGACTAGGCATCTTGTATGCTCCAAATTCATATGGAGTCTCGCCTGCTTCCTGAGCTGCTTCTATTCTGGCAATAGCATCTGTAGTAGCAACAGTAAATACGATCTTACCATTTATAAAATCATCCATGACACTGTCATATGTAATGTTTTCAGAATCTATAGCAAAGAACTGATTAAGCTGCTGATAGATGTTCATACATCTGATAGCATCTGAATTGTAAATATCGATCTGTGAAGGATCATCACCAGCCGCTCCACCGATATTGATATATCCGCCTACAAAGAAATAGTTGTAGAAAATATCATTAACATCCCATTTAAATACGGCCTCTACTGCTTCCGGAGCATTATAGCTGTCAGCAAAGCTCAGTATATCTGAAAGCTTGTTTGGAAGCATCTCTCGTAGCTGAGCATCTATCTGTGCCTGAGTTATTGTGTCTTCTTCCTCAGTAGAGCTTCCTTCTGTAGAAGCATCTGAAGCAGCTTCAGCGCTGTCATCAGACGGCTCCTGAGCATCTGCCTCCGCCTGAGCCTGCTCACCTGCAGCAGCGTCCAACTCAGCCTGTATCCTTGCTCTGGCCTCATCTTCAAGATATGTCTTGTTATACAAAAGAGTACTTGTCTCAAAGTAAAATGGATAGGCAATAACTTTTCCATCATAAGTAACTGCATTGATAGCAGCTGTTGGATAATCTTCATCATTGATAAGGATGTTTCCATTATCAATCTCGCTGGCAAGTCCTGCCAGATAAGCCTTTTCCAAAGAATCATTAGTAACAACAAAAATATCAGGATATGCGTTTTCTTCAATAGAAGCCTGATTGATAGTCTCAAGATATTCAAGTCCGGATACAAGAGTAGGCTCTATCCTGACTTTTTTGCTGCTCTCATTATATGCAACTGCCTTACTGTTTATATAATCGGAAAGTGCACTGTCTGTGTACCATATACGTACTGTAGTCTTGGAGCTGTCAAAAATAGAATCTTTTCCAAGACTGCTCTGTCCTGAAAAAGCATAATACAAGCATGAACCCACAAGACATGCCATAAGTGCCACTGAAATCAATCTAATTCTTACCTTCATTAAATACTCCCTTAAAACCCTACAAAAAATGGTGGTCTGTCACAATTGACGTGACGACCACCCATTATTCTAACACATACATTTGAATTATTGAACTACTGTTAATCCGAAGATCAGCCAAGCACTTTATCAAGTATCGCTATCATTTCATCCACGTTTTCTTTTGAGATAACAAGAGATGGAACAAACCTTATGATGTTGGCACCGGCGTTGATCAGGATCAGTCCATTTTCAAGAGCCTTGTTAATATACTCTCCTACAGGCTTGTTAAATACAAGTCCCTGCATGAGTCCGCTTCCACGTCTTGTTTCGATAAAATCATATTTATCCACAAGCTCATCCAGCTTTTCTTCAAGATATGGTGCAACACTGTTTACATTCTCAAGGATATGCTGTTTTCCATAAAGATCCAGAACCTTACTGATAGCAGCGCAAGCAAGTGGATTGCCTCCATAGGTTGTGCCATGATCACCTGCAACAAGTGAATTCTGACCTACCTTCTCAGTCATCATAAATGCACCAACAGGCACTCCGCATCCAAGTGCTTTGGCAGTAGTCATGATATCAGGCTTTACGCCATATTTCTGCCATGCATACATGTAGCCGGTTCTGCCCATTCCGCACTGGATCTCATCCAATATGAGCAGGATATCCTTTTCATCACAGATGGCTCTGATTCCCTCAAGGAATTCTTTTGTAGCAGGGTAAATACCGCCTTCTCCCTGTACTGTTTCAAGAATGATGGCACAGGTCTTGTCATTTACAAGGGCCTTGACGCTGCCCAGATCATTCATATCAGCAAATTTAATATTACCTATCATAGGTTCAAAAGGCTCACGGTACTTTGGATTACCTGTAACAGAGAGTGCACCAAAGGTTCTGCCGTGGAAGGAATGATTCATGGCAATTATCTCATGATCATTTTTGCCATCCTTTAAAAATGCATATTTTCTGGCAGCTTTGAGAGCTCCTTCAACTGCTTCTGCTCCTGAATTGGTAAAAAAGACTCTGTCCATGCCTGAGACTTTCTTAAGCTTTTTAGCAGCTTCAATTGCAGGTACATTGTAATAATAGTTGGATGTATGGATAACCTTGTCAATCTGTGCCTTTAAGGCATCATTGTATTCTTTATTGTTATATCCAAGAGCAAATACTGCGATACCTGACACAAAATCAAGGTATTTTTTGCCATTTATATCATACAGATATACTCCATCACCTTTATCAAGAACTACCTGATAGCGGTTATATGTATGGAGCAGATCCTTTTCAGCTTCATCTATATATTCTTTCATCAAGTCTGACATATTTTCTCTCCTTGTTGCTTTTGATCTGTAACGCCCGATACAGCTTCTGTTGTCAACAGCTTAGTGCTGGCTGCTGACTGAATTGTCACTATCGTTCTCATCACTGTCATCAATAAAAACTGTTCCAACACCTTTATTAGTAAATATCTCAAGCAGGAGGCAATGAGGAATACGTCCATCAAGAATATGGACACTCTTTACGCCTTCTCTTACAGCAGATGTGCAGTTTCCAAGCTTTGGCAACATTCCGCCGCCAACTGTACCTGATTTAATGAGTTCGTCAGCCTCTGAGCATGTGATCCTTGATATAAAAGAGCTCTTATCATTGATATCTCTATACAGACCTTCAATATCAGTAAGGAATACAAGCTTATCAGCGTGGACAGCCTTGGCTATTGCGCAGGCAGCATCATCAGCATTGATGTTAAAGGTATCAAAATTGTCATCAAGTCCTGTTGGTGCGATTATTGGCAGGTAGTCCTCTTCAAGAAGGTCATAAAGGATCTTTGGGTCCACCTTATCAACATCACCTACGTATCCGATGTCCTTACCATCTGAGTATTTCTTCTGAACATGCAAAAGACCGCTATCCTTGCCACTTATACCAATGGCCTTTACTCCCAATTCCTGTACCATAGTAACAAGCTGCTTATTTACTCTGCTAAGGACCATCTCAGCTATCTCCATGGTCTCGCTGTCAGTAACTCTGAGTCCGTTGACAAATTCTGCCTGTTTACCCACTTTTGAAACCCAATTGCTGATAGCTTTTCCACCACCGTGAACGATGATAGGTTTAAAACCAACCAGTTTTAATAAAGTAACGTCTTTAATGACATTTCTCTGAAGTTCTTCGTTGCTCATGGCACTTCCGCCATATTTGACAACGATGATCTTGCGATTGAATTTCTGAATATAAGGAAGCGCCTCAACCAGCACCTCTGCTTTTTTTAATACTTCCTGCATAGAATCGTCCATTTTTAATTGCTCCTTTTTATCATGATCTGTAATCAGCGTTTATTTTTACATAATCATAAGTGAGGTCACATCCCCAGGCTGTTGCTTCTTCAGTACCGGCCTGCATGTCAACAAAGGCTGTAACTTCTTTTTCAGACAGTATCTTAGTTGCTGCTTCTTCATCAAAATCTATTGGAGTGCCTTCTTTATATACATTCACACTGCCGGCCTTGCTCTCAAGGCTAAGTATTACTTTGTCCGGATCAAAATCAACTCCGCTATAGCCCAGAGCACACAGTATTCTTCCAAAATTGGCATCATGTCCAAATATTGCTGCTTTGGTCAGACTTGAGCAGATAACAGATTTTGCAAGGATCCTTGCATTCTGCTTGGTATCTGCATTTATAACATGGCATTCAAAAAGTGCTGTTGCACCTTCGCCATCTGCAGCATGTTTTTTGGCCATCTCTGTGCAAAGAGTATTTAATGCTTCATAGAAGGAATCGTAATCTGCTCCCTCTGCTGTGATTTCAGGATTTTCTGCCATTCCGTTGGCAAGGATCATCAGTGAATCATTGGTAGACATGTCTCCATCTACAGAGATCATGTTGTAAGTATCAACAACTACTGAGCTAAGTGCTTTCTGAAGCATGTCATGAGAGATGGCAACATCAGTAGTCACAAAACACAGCATTGTGCACATATTTGGATGTATCATGCCAGAACCCTTGGCCATGGCGCCTATGTGGCAGGTCTTCCCGCCAACTTCAAACTCCAGAGCTATCTCTTTTGAATAGGTATCTGTAGTCATGATTGCCTTTGCAGCCTCAGTTCCTGCTTCTTTAGTATCAGCAATGATGCCTGCAAGAGCTTCAACACCCTTTTGTACTCTATCCATAGGCATCTGCATACCTATAACACCAGTAGAGGCGATAAGTACTGTATCATATGGGATGCCCAGTTCTTTACCGGCTACTTCTGCAGTCTTTCTGCATATATCTTCGCCCTGCTTACCAGTGCAGGCATTGGCAATGCCAGAATTAACAACTACCGCCTGAGCTACACCTTTTTCTCTTGTGATCACTTTATCCCACATTACAGGTGCAGCTTTTACCACATTACTTGTAAATACACCTGCTGTTGAACATGGCACCTGACTATATATCATAGCCATGTCATTTCTGTTTTTATATTTAATCTCTGCGCCGTAGCCTGCTGCCTTGAAACCTTTAGCAGTTGTGACTCCGCCTTCAATAATTTTCATATATGGCCTCCTGGGTTCACATTCTTACTATTATTTTTTCTTCTTGTGCCTGCCTGATCATTTGTTAAAAACTGTCAAGTTATCCGGATTCAACGGATGATCGTAATAATTCATATCATCTCTGAGGGTCCAGCCCATTTTTTTCCAAAAAGCATTACCAACCTGATTGGTAACAAAAGCGTTAAGACAAACTTTATTTATATGTTCCTTTTTTAACTGTTCTTCACAGAAAGTAACCATCTTCTTGCCTATGCCATGTCTTCTGTACTCTTCACTAACACATACATGGTAGAGACATGCTCGTCTTCCATCGTGTCCGCACAATATAGCCCCTACTATCTTGTCGTCCATCACTGCTACAGCACAGGTTGTTGGATTACGCCTGATAAACATCTCTATTCCTTCTCTGGAATCATCCAGACTGCGGATGCCAAAGCCTTTGATAGACATCCAGAGTGCATAGACCTGGTCGTAATCTTCAATTGTCATTGTTCTAACCAAAATATATTCCTCCTAAATCCTGCCATGGAATATCCTCAAGGGAAGCATGGTGCAAAAAGCAATCCCTCTTCTTCAGGGAGACCAAACATGATATTCATATTCTGAACTGCTTGTCCTGCAGCACCCTTTACCAGATTATCAAGGGCACCCATCATGATGATCCTGCCTGTTCTCTCGTCGATCTTAAAGCCGATGTCTACAAAGTTACTGTTTTCTACCCATCTTGTTTCAGGATAAACATCTTTATCTAAAAGTCTTATGAATTTCTCTTTTGCATAATACTTCTCGTATGCAGCCCTTACTTCTTCGTAGGTTGGAAGCTTTCCATCCTTTTTTACAAGTGTTGCATATTCAGTTGCAAGAATGCCTCTGTTCATTGGTGCAAGATGTGGTGTGAAGTTGATCTTGATCTCCTGTCCTGCTGCATATCCCAGCTGCTCTTCGATCTCAGGAGTATGTCTGTGAGTTGCAACTCCATATGGCTTGGCGCTTTCATTTACTTCACAGTACAGATTAGCTACCTTGGCTCCTCTACCGGCACCGGATACACCACTAAGTGCATCTACGATAAGTGTGTTTGGATCTATAAGTCCTTCTTTTACAAGAGGATAAGCAGTTAGTATAGATGTTGTTGTATAGCATCCCGGGTTAGCAAGGATCCTTGTGTTCTTGATCTTATCTCTGTTGATCTCACACAATCCATAAACTGCTTCTTCTATATATTGAGGTGCCTTATGCTCGATCTTGTACCACTGCTCATATACTTTGACATCCTTAAGTCTAAAGTCAGCACTCAGATCGATGATCTTAACCTTGGATAAAACTTCTTCATTTACAAGGCTGGCACATAGTCCCTGTGGTGTTGCTGTAAAAATAACATCAACTGCCTTGGACAGCTCATCCATGTTGTCATCCATGCATTTAGCATCTACAAGCTTGAACATGTTGCCGTATATGTCACTATATTTCTGATCAATAAAGCTTCTTGATCCGTACCATACTATTTCAGCATCCTTATGTCCCATAAGGAGTCTTACAATTTCTGCTCCAGCATATCCTGTAGCACCGATGATTCCTACCTTTATCATTTTCTATGCCTTTCTTATATGTAAAGTTTTTTTATGTGCGCTGCTTTTTAAAGATCGTTTGTTACTGTTCAAAGGTAGCAGGAAGCGCTACGCCGCTGACTGCGTAAGAAAATGATTCAGGGGTGAGCGCATTCCTCGCCGAAGGCGATTTGGAATGAATGCGCGAATTTGTTACTGGAGCGAGCTGTTAGCGAGTGAACAGTAACGATCATTTTTATTGATCTTTATTTATCAAAAAACATCACCTCACTATTATAATACATTAAAGTGTGACAGTGATACTTTTTGATCAAGTCAATTTTAATTAAGCACTGATAACTGTGCTATAAGTATATTTCAATAGAAATAAAAAACATGTATTTTTCCTGTTTTATTGATAAATACTCAAAATACATTTCATATAAATAATTATGTATAAAAATACGTTATCAAAGAAATAATAAAATGTTAACTCAGATAAAATACCTTGTCGTGATTATTGCATAAGTATAACCTCATTGTTTTTTCTATGCAAGCACTATTTTATATTTATGCATAGAATTTTATATTTTTTGTAATTTTATGCATTTTTCTATTGCATTATTCATTCGATTGATGTATATTAACATTCAAGCGTATAATTAGTAGTGTGAATCGATGCTACATTACCGCTTTAAATAATGTAAACAAAAGAGAATGTGCTTATTTTTCACATTCCCATATATAATCAGGAGGACAATCATGGCTAAAGAAAAGGTAATACTTGCATATTCAGGTGGACTTGATACAACTGCTATCATCCCATGGCTGAAGGAGAATTTTGATTACGAGGTAGTATGCGTATGCATAGACTGCGGACAGGAAGAAGAACTGGACGGACTTGAAGAGAGAGCAACATCTTGCGGCGCTTCCAAGCTCTATATCCTTGATGTAGTTGATGAATTCTGTGACGAATATATCGTTCCATGTGTTCAGGCACATGCTGTATATGAAAACAAATATTTACTTGGTACTTCTATGGCTAGACCTCTTATTGCCAAGAAGCTTGTTGAGATTGCAAGAAAAGAAGGCGCTGTAGCAATCTGCCATGGCGCTACCGGTAAAGGTAACGACCAGATCAGATTTGAGCTGGGTATCAAAGCTCTTGCTCCTGACATCAAGATCATTGCTGCCTGGAGAAATGACAAGTGGACAATGGATTCTCGTGAATCTGAAATTGAATACTGCAAACAGCACGGAATCAATCTGCCATTCTCAGCTGACAGCAGCTATAGCCGTGATCGCAACATCTGGCACATCTCTCATGAAGGTCTTGAACTGGAAGATCCTTCACTTGAGCCAAACTATAAGCACCTGTTAGTACTGGGCGTAACTCCGGAAGAAGCTCCTGACAAGGCTACTACTGTTACTATGACTTTTGAAGGTGGTGTTCCAAAGTCTGTTAACGGCAAGGAAATGAAGGTATCTGATATCATCCGCACACTTAACAAGCTGGGCGGCGAAAATGGTATCGGTATCGTTGATATTGTTGAAAACCGTGTCGTTGGTATGAAGAGCCGTGGTGTATACGAGACTCCTGGCGGAACAATCCTGTATGAAGCTCACCAGCAACTTGAGGAGTTGATTTTAGACCGTGATACATATACAATGAAGAAGGATATGGGCAATAAGTTTGCTGATATCGTCTATGAGGGAAAATGGTTCACACCTCTGCGTGAGGCAGAGCAGGCATTCATTCAGTCTACACAAAAGTATGTAACTGGAGAAGTAACTTTCAAGCTGTATAAAGGAAATATTATCAAGGCTGGAACAAAATCACCTTATTCTCTTTATAATGAGAGCATTGCTTCATTTAAGACTGGTGATTTATATGACCACCACGATGCTGAAGGCTTCATTAATCTGTTCGGACTCTCAAGCAAAGTTCGTGCTATGAAGATGCAGGAAGTTAATGGCAAGAACTGATTTTTGTATTTTGGTCGTTTCATGCCATAAATACTAAAACAACAATCTATTTTTAATTTTCTTTAAACTATATGAGCTATTAAATTTACTATCCTTTACATACCAAAGAGTTGACCGATCATCATAGAGGTTCTTATGAATTCGATTTTATTTTTGGTTTTGTACTTAGGTACAGTAAATTTAATAGCTTTTTCATTAATGGGAATTGATAAGAGAAAGGCTCGTATGCGTGCCTTTCGCATTCCTGAGATAACACTTTTTTCTTCTGCTATTATTGGCGGCAGTATTGGTGCTATAATTGGAATGTATTTTTTCAGACACAAGACTAAACACTGGTATTTCGTCTACGGAATGCCTTTGATACTGATATTACAGATTGCTTTGGTAGTCGTACTTATTAAGATGCCAATACAGATCAGTTTTATGTAAAAAATATTTTTGGGGAACTATGAAAATGTTTTGAATGAGGCTATCAGAAGCATTAGGGAGCTTGGATTGATAGCTGAATGGGGAGGTTTATCATGCATATTGCTGTATGTGATGATAATATTGCTGAAAGAAAGCAGACTGAACGTCTACTGGGGAGACAGTCTGATAAACGTAAAAATGCCGGAGAAGAAGGATTTTTCATCGATTCTTATGGAAACATTCCTGCTTTTATGAGCGTTGCACAGATGTATGATGCTCTTTTTGTAGATATGCAGGAAACAAAAGAAAACGGTCTGGATGTTGGATACATGCTATTAAAAGCTGGCGTTGTAGCTCCTATCATCCTCATGAATAATGACAAATGCAATTACAAGGAGATGGCTGGTGAAAATGCTGATAAATTCTATTTTCTTGATAAGCCTATCCGTGTAAAAGAACTTGAAGCCATCCTAGAAATCTGTGTAGAATATTCTAAAAACAGAATTCCAACTATTGAACTTCGAAACGATGCTGAAACCATCTACGCTCAAGGCGATGACATTATCTCTGTTGTTCAGGATGGTTCTTACCTGAAATTCACTTTAACCGAAGGCAGGAGCATCAAAACTCTCGACACTTTATATAATTTCTGCGACGGACTTGCAGCATTCCCAATGCTCTGTCCTATCTCAGATTTTGTCCTGATCAACATCAACCACATTAAAAAAGCCGGTCTTTTAGCCGTATCTCTGGACAACGGTGAAAAGCACAGCTTTGGTATTGGCTATCGTAAGAATATTGAAGAAGCTAGGAAAATGATGAAAGAATAAATTAAAAGAGTCACTGGGGACGTATCAGATTGACTCATTGTATGCAATGAGTCAATCTGATACGTCCCCAGTGACTCTTTTGATCAGCAGGTTACAACTATTCCGCCATCATTGGCATACATAGTGCTAAGGCCTGCTGCATCAACAATGACAACTTTTTTAAATTCTGTCTTGGCAAGGATCATTCCTTTGACAACCTCTGCTCTTTCGTAGCAGTTACAATGTGTGATCATAAGTGTTTTTTCAGCAGGATCTTTTACTTCTGCCACGCAAAGGTCTGTCATTCTCATCAAAGCTTTCTTGATACCGATTCCCTGACCACGCTGAGCTATTGATCCCTGGATGCCACACATTACAGGTTTAATGCTAAGAGTAGATGCTACAAGGGCTTTTACGCCTGATAATCTACCATTTTTTCTAAGAGTTTCAAGATTATCAAGAACGAAATATGTATTCATACCATCTCGGTAATTTTCTACATCTTCAACAATTTCTTCAAATGTCTTGCCCTGCTCTGCAAGCTCCATTACTCTAAATGCAATCTGAGTCTCACCGCAACATGCAGAACGAGAATCAAATACATGTATTTTCTTCTTGCCTTCATTATCTTCTTCGTACATGCTCTTGGCTAAAATAGCACTATTATAGCAGCCACTGAGCTTTGAAGATATTGTTACAACATAGATATCATCTGCGTCTGTATCAAAAGCCTTCATGAATAAATCCGGAGAAGGACATGCTGACTTAGGACACTCTTCTGATTCAGCTACGCTCTTGATAAAATCAAGCTGATCAAAAGTATCATCATCTATAATATGTCTATCTTTTATCTGTAGTACAAAAGGTATTCTCTGTATTCTGGAATCGTTTTTAAGCTCCTCTGGAAGATCACAGCAGCTGTCGACTACTAATTTATAACTCATTGCGCCTCCAATCTGAATATGCTACCATGTTACTGTTTAATGTAAACTTAATACTTCGAAGCATATCAGACGTAGTTTTTGATACTACTTATGATAACATCTAAAAAAAAATGCGTCTATAGTTATAGTAAGGAAATATACATGATAGAATTAAAAATATTACATACAAAAGAATTTATGGTCAATCTTTTGACCGGAAAGCTTTTTTCAGATTATCTTTTGGAAAATGCTGTTATAGAGACATTTAATACTTTTGACATTGATGGACATCTCCATAAGGAGTTTTATGGTGAGGATCTGGAAAATGATCCTGCACTTTCCAAATATACAATGTCCCAATGGAGCGACATTCAGCCAATAGCTTTCAATCTTATCAAGGGTAAGCATACTCCCCTTTCATTCAGGTTCATACTACATCTAAAGCCCGATGTTGCTACTACATCCCTTGAAGATGAGAATGTAGCGCAGCCAACTGCAGACTATGTTGTTAGGATCAGTTTCAGTGAAGGTTGCATCAAGCTCACTACAGGAATATCCATTAAAGTCTTTAGTCTTGATAATAGTGCTTCCGCAAAATGGGATACCTATTTCAAGAAATTTCTGTCTGATAACCAGATTGATTTTGAAGAAGAATAAACAAAAATATATAACGATGAAAATCCCCCTGTAACCAGCGATCGCCAGTTACAGGGGGATTTATATGATGTCATTTTTATTTATCGAGTAACTTCCATTTCAACTCGAATTATCATATTTATCACGGGTTTGGATTATATTTATTCAATATATCCATAAGTGTCTCATATTTATCTTTTATCAGTTCATACTGAACCTGAGCACCTTCCATAGAACCAGCTCTTGTGATCTCTGTAAGATTCACCACCGGTTCCAGCATTGCCTTAAATCCCAGATTTCCAGACACGCCTTTTAGTGTATGAACTGCTTTAAATGCATCTGTAACATTACCAGCTTCCATAGCAACTGTAAGTTCATTAAAGCTCTGATCTTTCAGAAACTTAAACATAAACTTAGCTATAAGGTCATCGTTGTTCATAAATCTTGCTGACAGGTCGTCCCAATCAACTCCCCAAGCAATCAACTCTGATTTCATATTAGCATCCATATAATCACTCCCGAAACCGTACCCTATCAATAATGCTATATGAAAATTATAACGCTTTTACGTGTATTTTTCAACGATTACTCTTAGCAATTTAGAGTTCCTGAAGTTCTGCAAGTTTTTCTGCCTGGCTTGCTGCAGTAAGGCTATCCAGCAATTCATCAAGGTCCCCGTCCATGATCGAATCGATCTTGTACAGTGTCAGATTGATCCTATGGTCAGTTACTCTTCCCTGATGAAAATTGTAAGTGCGGATCTTTTCTGATCTGTCACCGCTTCCAACCTGGCTCTTACGAAGTGCTGCCTCGCTATCATGCTGTTTCTGTCTCTCCAGATCAAAGAGCTTGGCTCTAAGTACTTTTAAAGCCTTGGCTTTATTCTTGATCTGACTCTTTTCATCCTGACAGGATATTACGATTCCTGTAGGCAGATGGGTAAGTCTTACAGCTGAATCTGTTGTATTAACGCACTGTCCACCGTTTCCGGACGCTCTAAATACGTCAAATTTACAGTCATTCATGTCAATCTCAACTTCAACATCCTCTACTTCAGGCATTATAGCCACAGTACAAGTAGAGGTATGGATACGACCACCAGATTCAGTAACAGGTACTCTCTGAACTCTGTGAACTCCACTTTCAAACTTAAGTCTGGAGTATGCTCCCTGACCGTTTATCATGAAGCTTACAGATTTCATACCTCCAATACCTATTTCTTCTACATCCATAGTTTCTACACGCCAGTTCTGTCTTTCAGCATATCTGACATATACTCGGTACATGTTAGCTGCAAAAAGGGCTGCCTCATCGCCACCAACGCCTGCCCTGATCTCAACGATAACGTTTTTATCATCATTTGGATCCTTAGGCAAAAGAAGTATCTTCAGCTCCTGCTCAAGCTCAGGAATTACCTTTTTGGCATCGGCCAGCTCTTCTCTGAGCATCTGTCTCATTTCCTCATCAGACTCGCCTTCCAGCATCATCTCGCTGTCTTCTATCGCCTGCTTGGCTTTTCTATATTTCTCATAGCACTCTATAAGCGGTGTCAGATCGCTCTGCTGCTTCATAAGGCTTCTAAAACGATTCTGATCAGCTACTGTGCCTGGTTCATTCAATTCTCTGGTAATGTCTTCGTATTTAAGTACCAGATCTTCCAGCTTATCAAACATCAATAAAATCTCCTTGTTCTAATCCTTCTAAATATTTGTCTTACAAATAGTCAGCGTTCTTTCATCGTGATCATCGCTAATAGTAGCATCCCAAAACTACTCTGTCATTGCCACCAAGATCTTTGACAATTTCCACTTCTTTAAAGCCCTTGTTTTCCATAAGAGCTTTTACACTTTCACCCTGATCGTATCCTATCTCCATCAGTAACCATCCATTTGAAAGGAGATACTTATCCACATTCTCGACTATTTTTCTATAGAAAAACAGCCCATCCTCCTTGCCATCCAAAGCAATAAAAGGCTCGTGGACACGCACTTCAGGCTCAAGGGTATCTATTACTTTGGTCGGGATATAAGGCGGATTCGATACTATGATATCAAATTTCCCAAGTTCTGCATTACCCGAAGCATCTTTTAGCTCATAAAGATCTGCATGATGGGCTGTATACCTGTCCTGCAAGCCAAGTCTTTCTGCATTTTTACCTGCAATCTCAAGAGCCTTTTCAGAAATATCCGTTGCAACAGCTGTAGTTCCATTGGAATAGTTCAATATACTAAGGGCAATACAGCCTGAACCTGTACACAGATCAAGTATACGCATGCCATCACTTACATATCTCAGAGCTTCCTCTACCAGCACTTCCGTATCCTGGTTAGGTATAAGCACGTCCTCAGATACTGTAAAATCCAGCCCCATAAATTCCTGCTCACCAAGAATATATGCAAGAGGCTCTCTGGCTGCCCTTTTAGATATGAGTTCCATATAACGCTCTGCTTTATCATCCTCAACAGGCATATCACCATGTACAAGCAATGTATTGTGATCAGTACCACATATATATTCAAGAAGGAGCCTGGCATCTAGACTCGCATCTGCGATACCGGCTCCTACTAAAGCTTCGCTACCTTTTTTATATAAATCCAAATAATTAATCATCTTCTCCATAAGCGCCAGCTTCATCTTCTTCTTCAAACTCAAGTCCAAAGGTATCCTTCAGGTATTCTTTCCAGTCAAAAACAGCCTCGACTGACTTGATGGCAACCTCTATCATTGTTTCATCAGGTTCCTTGGTTGTCAGCTTCTGCATCCAAAGACCAGGAGCTGAAATGATCCTGACAACAATATTATCTGTTCTACCTGCAAGTCTTATAAGCTCATAAGAAATACCTGAAATAACCGGGATAAGGACTATACGGTATACAACTCTCAAAAGCATTGAATCTGTTCTGATAAAGAAAAACAGCACAATACTTACAAACATTACAAAGAGAACAAAACTACTTCCACATCTTCTGTGAAGACGACTGCTGCGCATTGCATTCTGAACTGTAAGAGGTCTGCCTCTTTCAATACAGTTGATACATTTGTGCTCAGCACCATGATACATGAATAATCTCTTTATATCATCCATAAGGGATATTGCAAGTATATATAATATAAAGATCAATATTCTGATGATACCTTCAATAATAGTCAAAAGAGACTGATTTCTAACATAATTCTCAAAGATGGAAGAAATAAAATATGGAAGGACCATGAATATTCCTATAGCAAGCGCTATTGAAACAATGTAGGTCAAAGCCATATAAAACTTCTCTTTGACATCGCTATTAGTAGCCTTGGTGTTGATTGACTTATCCTTATGAGGTTTCTCTTCCTCTTCATAGAATGATGAAGAATGATTTAAAGCCTTCATTCCCAGAATGATGGAATCCAGGAAAATAAAAATACCACGAATAAACGGAATTCTAAGCAGTACACTTCCTGAAACGATGCCATGATACTCATCAACTTCAACATCGATCTCTCCATCAGGCTTGCGAACTGCAACTGCATACATATCTTTATTGCGCATCATAACGCCTTCAAGAACTGCCTGTCCGCCAATTCCTGAATAATGTCTTATCTTCTGCTTCTTCATATGGCTGCTCCTCCAAAATACGAAAAAAGGTTGAGGCTAATTGCCTCAACCTCTTATCATTCTTTTTAATATCAATCGTTAGACTGAATGCCGTATTTCTTGTTGAACTTATCAATACGACCACGAGCTGATGTAGCCTTCTGCTGTCCTGTGTAGAATGGATGGCATTTTGAGCAAATCTCGACGTGGATTTCTGACTTTGTAGAACCAACTACAAATGTGTTACCGCAGTTACATGTAACTGTTGCCTGATAGTATTGTGGCTGAATATCCTGCTTCATTCTTTCTCACCTCTCTATATCAATAATTCTTCTTTTTAACAATAGTTACTCGCTATCTACAAACCCAATTCATAGACAGCTTAGTCATTATAACATAGGAAAATTTGCTATGCAAGTAAAAATTCTTATTTTTCCAATCCCTTGCGCAGCTTGATTTTCGTGCGTTGTAATGCATTATCTGTAGATTTTTCATCTTTATTTAGTACTTTTGCAATTTCTGTATAGCTCATTCCGGTCATGTAGAGATCAAGTACTTCTCTTTCAAAACTGCTAAGCTCTGTTTCAATAAGCTTTTCAAGATGATCAACATTTTCCTGGTCTATGATCTGTTCCTCCGGATTTCGCTCTGAAAGAGCTTCTGCCTCAAGATTATTTACCAGTTCAGCATCCTGAGAGCTTGTTTCTCCATCCATCCTGCTATACAAAGATATGTAGGAATTTAAAGGAATATGTTTTTTCCTGTTGGAAGCCTGTATGGCTGAATACATCTGTCTGGATATACACAGATCGGCAAAGGTGTAAAAGCTGGCATCTCTTCCGCTATCGTAGTCTCGTATAGCTTTAAAGAGCCCTATCATTCCCTCCTGGATCAGGTCATCTCTGTCAGCACCAAGTATAAACATTGTAGCTGCCTTTTTTCTGACAAGATTCTTGTACTTATCCATGATGTAATCAGTTATGTCATTTTCACCATCTCGAAGTCTTCTGATCAGCACTTCGTCATTTTCAGATTCGTATTGACTGTTCATATTTGGTCCCTGAATCACCTTCTGTAATTCATTACTTTGATCATTCTACAGTTCAAGATCTCATGATAAACGCTGTCTTACAATTTCGTATGCAAGTACGCCTGCTGCCACAGATGCATTAAGTGAATTGATCTCACCCTTCATAGGTATTGTAGCTATCATGTCGCACTTTTCAGAAACAAGTCTGCTGACTCCTGAGCCTTCATTACCTATTACAAGTCCGATAGGTCCTGTAAGATCAAGCTCATACATTGACTGTCCATCCATATCAGCACATACAAACCATACCCCGCGCTTTTTAAGCTCTTCGATGGTCTGAGCTATGTTAGTGACCTTTACAACAGGTGTATAGTTAAGAGCTCCGGCAGATGCCTTGGCAACAGTAGCTGTAAGTCCTACAGCCCTGTTCTTTGGTATGATGACGCCATGTGCTCCTGCTATATTGGCAGTTCTGATAATAGCTCCAAGATTATGAGGATCTTCTATATTATCAAGAAGGATAATAAATGGCTTCTCATTTCTTTTTTCTGCTAAGGCAAAAATATCATCGATCTCAGCATAGTCATAGGCTGCTGCATATGCAATGACACCCTGATGCTTGCCTGTATCTGAAATCTGGTCAAGACGTTCTCTTGAGACAAATTTCATCATGATGCCCATCTTTGTTGCTTCTCTTCTGATAGTTGATACAGGTCCATCCTGGCATCCATCAAGAATAAAGAGCTTATCTATTGTCTTTCCGGATCTGATAGCCTCAAGAACAGCGTTTCTGCCCTCAATAGTAAGGCTGTGGATATCTGTATCCACCTCATTTTCTTCTCTTCTTGTGCCTTCAAGATCAAGGCCATGGCGTCTCATATCTTCATCTGTAAGATCCTTGACCTGTCCTGCTATATAATCTGCCTTGTAGTTGTCTTTTCCAGTCTTATCACCATCATATTTGTGAGTGACTTTCTTGGCTGCATCAGCTTTCCTGTTTTCTCGATTCTGCTCTCTCTGAGCTTTCTTATAAAAATTTCTGTTTGTACTCATATTTCACCTTGTACTTTTATCTGGTATGACCCTAGGGGACGGGGACAAGGGGTCATTTTGAAAAAATGACCCGCTATCCCCGTCCCCTAGGGTCAAAAAATCAAATGTGCTCAATACCATATTTGACAAGTTCGACTACTCTGTCCATTTTGCCTTGCATATATAGGTATCCGCACAATGCTTCAAAACCTGTGGCCTTGCGGTAATCATTAACTGACTGATTTTTGGCAACAGTGCCGCCTTTTGCATTTCGACCTTTTTTGTATATACTAATCTCTTCTTCCGAGAGAATGTCCATACATACATCTATCATAGCAGATTGTGCCGCAGCATTGACATATTTTACTTTCATCTTGTTAAGTTCATTAACCGGTCTGTTACCCTGAGATAAAACATAGGTCCTGATAGCCAGCTCATAAACACAATCTCCTATAAAGGAAAATGAAAGAGGGCTGTATTCTCTTATATCTTTTTTCTTAATATCAAAGGTCTCCCTGATATGCTCAGGGAGATCAAAAAAGTTATCCAACATTTTTTGTTACCTTTTCATTCAGGCCTTTTTCCACTTAACGCCTTCTCTTGTATCCTCAAGGATAATTCCCTTTTCAAGAAGTTCATTTCTGATCTCATCGGCTCTTGCAAAATTCTTGTCTTTACGAGCCTGCTGTCTCTCAGCTATGAGCTTTTCGATATCAGCATCACCAAGTTCCTGTTTTACTTCTACAATAAGTCCAAGAATATCTGAAAGCTCTACGATTTCCTTTTTGACTGCTTCTATAAATGCTGCTGATGAAGCTCCGCTTACGTTGGTATTGGCAAACTTAACTGCATCAAATACTGCTGTGATTGCATCTGCAGTATTGAAGTCATCCTCCATAACGCTCTCAAACTTGCGTCTGAATCCTTCAAGTTCTGTCATAAGAGCCTTTTCAGCCTCTGTAAGATCAGCTGCTCTCTCTCCTTCAAGAAGGAAATTAAGGTTGCTTACGCTATTTACAATACGCTCATATCCTGCCTTAGCTGATTCCATAAGCTCGTCTGAGAAATTCAGTGGGCTTCTGTAGTGAGCAGAGAGCATGAACATTCTGAGTACCATAGCATCGTATTTTTCAAGAATATCTCTAACTGTAAAGAAGTTTCCTGCAGACTTGGACATCTTGTGGTTATTGATGTTCAGGAATGCATTGTGCATCCAGTATCGTGAGAACTCGTGTCCGGAGCAGCCTTCTGACTGTGCTATCTCATTTTCATGATGTGGGAAAACAAGGTCTTCTCCGCCGCCATGGATGTCGATTTCTTCACCAAGGTATTTTTTACTCATAACTGAGCACTCAATGTGCCATCCAGGACGTCCCTGGCACCATGGTGATTCCCAGAAAGGCTCACCTTCTTTTTTAGGTTTCCAGAGAACGAAGTCCAGTGGATCTTCCTTCTGATCTTCACCAGATACCTTAAGAGCTCTTTCTCCGCTTCTAAGATCATCAAGATTCTTGTGTGACAGCTTACCATATTCAGCAAACTTACGTGTTCTGTAATATACAGTGCCATCAGCTGCAGGATATGCATAGCCTTTTTCTATAAGTGTCTTGATCATATCGATCATGCCATCAATCTCCTGAGTAGCAAGAGGATGTGTTGTTGCAGGCATGATGTTCATTGAAGCCATGTCTTTTTTGCATTCTGCGATATATCTCTCTGAGATTACATTGGAATCAACGCCTTCTTCAATGGCCTTTTTGATGATCTTGTCATCTACGTCTGTAAAGTTAGATACATAATTTACTTCGAAGCCCTTATAGAGCATGTATCTTCTAACTGTATCAAAAAAGATCATAGGACGCGCATTTCCAATATGGATCAGGTTGTATACAGTAGGTCCGCATACGTACATTCTGACCTTTCCTTCCTCAATAGGAACAAAGTCTTCTTTCTTTTTGGACATTGTGTTATAAATCTGCATATATTTTTCCCTTTTCTATGATTTAATAGTCTTTATTTTCTGATTGTTCTTTCATAAGCTCTTCATTGGCTTTTTCCGGATCAAACTGTCCATTTGCAAAATACTGGCAGCGCTTGTTAAGTTCAAGTTGTACAAATTTGAGTTCTCTCTGGAGATCTATGATCCTGCTGGTAAGCTCGCTCTGCTCATGAGCAAGATTAGAAATATCCTCTTTGACAGGATCCGGCATGTGTATCTGGTCAAGTTCCTTCTGCGGACAATCCGGACAGACTCTCTTGACTACACGGCCAGGAACGCCTACTACAGTTGATCCCGGCGGAACCTCTGAAAGTACAACGCTTCCAGCTCCGATCTTGGAATTATCCCCTATTGTAAATGAACCAAGTACTTTGGCACCTGTGCTTATCATTACATTATTTCCAATGGTCGGATGTCTCTTGCCTTTTTCCTTACCTGTACCACCAAGGGTAACGCCCTGATAAACAGTAACATTATCACCTATAACAGTTGTCTCACCTATTATAACACCTGCACCGTGATCGATGAAAAATCCTTTTCCTATCACAGCTCCCGGATGTATCTCAATGCCGGTTTTTCTGCGTGCTCTCTGTGAAATAAGTCTTGCCAGAAAGTAGTGTTTTTTCAGATATAGCTTATGCGCAATCCTGTAAGATCTCATAACCTGATAACTAGGATACAGAAAAACTTCCCAGTCAGAATGTATAGCAGGATCTCTTTCCCTGATCAAAGCTATCTCTTCTTTAATATCAGCAATATATCCCATACTAAAATAATCTCCTATATTTCCTATGATATAAAAAAATCTCTATCAGAAAAAAATCTGACAGAGACGAATAATATCCGCGGTTCCACTCTAATTGATAAAAAACAATCCACTTTATGCATGTAACGAATGCCTACGTATCAGGATACTGTTTTCACCTGACAAGCCAATGATCGCACTTCAAATGGTCATATGTCAGAACTGCTTACAGCCAATGACAGTTCTTCTCTGTGGCACTGCATCCATCCTACTCTTATCATTCATTGCTTTAAAATATTCAGTTTGATATCTTAGATAAATATAGTAAAAGAAGCCTCTTTTGTCAACAAAGCCTTAGACCCTATTCCTATATCATACTTCACAATTATATAGGTATGCAAAAAAGAAAGTTTCCTTATCAAAACATATTTTTTAACATTTTACTACTTTTTGTACATTTTATATTTTCCTTCGTATAACTATAATGGAACGAGTGATACAACTACCAAATATGAGGAGGAAATTGTTCATGAAAAAAAATCTATTGAGAAATTGTGCTGTTCTGACAGCCAGCGTTACTCTTATGGCTGCTATTGTAACAGGTTGTGGTTCAACAGACAACGGTGCCGTAGCCGGTGCATCAAGAAGTGAAAGCTCTGCAGATGCATCAGAAGCTATTACATTAACAGATACAGATTCTAACGAAAGCATAAATGATGTAAAAGTATCAGCACCATTTTTTACAAAAGGTGTCTATGTAAACTATGCTTCAGAAGCAGAGAATCCAACAAAAGATTACTTCTATGTATTCTCTGATGATTCATATGGATATACAGAGGATGGCTCGAACGGAACTTCTGTTCCTTTCGACTGTGAACAAGAAGATGATACAGTAACATTTTATTTTGGAAGTACAACTTCAAACTCATTTACTTCTGTCTTCCATGTAAAATCTACCGATAATGGTGTAATTGTGGGTGAATTTGATGATGACGGCATTGAGCTTGTTTTTGAACCTGTTTCAGATGCTGATCCTGATTCATTCAGTGCAATGAACTACACAAATACAGACAATGAGTATGTATATGAAGATCCAAACGGCTGGAAGATCAATTATCTTGGAGACAAGTTTGAGATTACCCAGAAGGACAATCAGGTATTTATGGTATATACCGGAGAGTCAGCCGGCACAAATATGATAACTGTTACTTATGAAGTAAACATCACCGCAGAAGATGCAATTAACGAACTTGCTAAATTATGGGGCGACAATGTTACTGTTACAAGAAGCATCTTCCCTAACACAGAAGTGGATGGCTATTGGGCAACACTTCCACCAGCAGAGGATGGCGTAGGCATGTATCAGACGGCTATTGCCAGAGATTACATGGATGGCTGCCTTATATTTGAGGTAACCGGCCACAACAGCGGCGATGATGCCCTTGATATGGAAGTCGGCGACGCTTTAGCAATGATCATTGATTCCATCACATTCATTAACGAATAACAGTACTCGGCAAAGTATTAAGAAAGCCACTGAGAGCGTGTCAGATCAACTCATTCTTGATGAGTCAATTTGATACGTCCCCAGTGGCTCAATTTAATTAATCCTGCCCGGAACCACAGCAGCAACCGCCTCTGGCAGTCGGTTCTCCTGCCTGGAATGTCACATTTTTGCTGACCAGTTCTATTGGACTTGTAAGAAGACATATTGCCTGTGAGGATATGCCCTCTCCGGCACCTGTAAAGCCAAGTCCTTCTTCTGTTGTAGCTTTGACATTGACCTGCACAATATCGATATCAAGAGCATCAGCAATATTCTGACGCATCTGATCAATATGTGGTCTCATCTTTGGAGCTTGTGCAATAATGGTTGCATCTATATTTTCAATGAGAAAATGGTTCTCCAGCAGAAGCTCTTTTACATGCTTTAAAAGCTCAATAGAGTCTGCTCCCTTATACTTTGGATCTGTATCAGGGAAATGCTTGCCAATATCTCCCAGTGCTGCTGCCCCAAGAAGAGCATCCATAATTGCGTGAAGGAGTACATCAGCATCCGAATGGCCAAGGAGCCCTTTTTCATAAGGAATATCAACTCCTCCGATTATGCATTTCCTGCCCTCTACCAGTTTATGAACATCATATCCCATGCCTATACGCATATTTATCACCTATAGTCCAGTCATTTTATGACGGATCATTCCTTTCTCTCAGATACGCTGAGGCTTCTATATTATCTAACTATCTGCCACATCGAAACTCTAACCTGATATCACCGTCTGGAATAATTATCTTGCCAATTCAATAATACAATATTTTCCAGCATTTTGAAGAGCAGTATCTATTGCCTCTTCAATACTGTCATCATAGAAATCTGCTTCCAGCATAGTTACTGCATCATCTGTTAATATGCACATGTAGTTGCTGCCATAGTATCTTTCTTTTAGAGAATCCATTGTATCATCAGGATTGATAGTGCCTTCAACCACATCAGCCCTGTAATATAAAGACCTGTAATCAAGGGTACTGAAGATCACAACACTATGGTCAGGTATCTCTGCATAGTCTTCATCCCAGGACATCTGAATAATGTCATAATAGGACAGCTTATCTTTCATAATATGATCAGTAAGGTCGCTGTAGGCAAATATCAAAAACAGTAATGTAAATCCTGTAAGCATGTAGCCTGCAGCTTTTTTGCCTTTGATACCTTCAAATATCATCTCAGCTATTCCCAAAGTAAATAGGAAGGTTGCCGGTGCAAAAAAGCGATAATAAAAGGTGTCCATTGAAGAGAAGTATCTTACCACTATGAACATGCCATAATAAATCACTGCAGTTGTCACGTAAACCGAAGCTCTGGTATGTCTCCTGCACTTTTTTACTACAAATAAAGCAAGCAATGCAACTATGAGTATCACCAGCAATGCGGCTTTGTCATATGAAAGCCCACTTATAAATGATGGTGTATCTATATGAAATACATTAAAGATTTCTGCCAGCAATGCCTTTATAAGATCATTGGTCAGACTCTGGTAGTCATCCCACCACATTGATCTGCTGACACCTGAAGGCATGCCGTTCTGTATCTTGTTGTTGATCAGATATCCCAGGCAAATAAGACCTGATACAACAGATGTTATGATCAATGCTATTATCTGCTTTGAAAAAAGTCTTGTAAGGAAAGGTCTGCTCTGAAGGTCTTTATCACATAATCTTGTAAGCATAAGCTCTAAAATATAAAAGCCCATGACTCCGAAACAGAACATTCCAAAATATCTTGTCAAAAAGCAGCCTGCAATTGTCAGTCCAAGGAATACGTAATTTCTTATTTTAGCATTGGCATCCTTAATAACTGAAGAAAGGCTTATAACAAACAGTACCATAAATACAATAAATGGCAGCTCACTCCAAGAATACCAGTACAGGTACATAAGTCCCAGATTGGACATAAACAGTGCATAGAACCAGGCATCTTTTTTGTATACACATCTGATGATCAGGATCAAAACACCTACAAGTATCATTGAAAGGATCTTGGATGCTAAATATACTTCTGCGCCTGTGATCTTCATGACGATTGCTATGAGCATCGGATATAGAATAGGCCAGTTGGCAAACCAGGTATCACTATATCCAGCCAGTCCATCATATCTGAATCCGTTGCCGGCAGCCATATTGACAGCCTCTCTCAGATAACCGGCAGAATCCGCACTGATATTGATTCCTTCAAGATATCCGTTTACCCATATTGAAAAACATATTGAAACAAACAGTACCACAAGGAATATCTCATTTCCTGCCACCACTATGAATCGATCAAAAGCCACCTTAGACAACAGCTCTTTAGATCCTTCTACTCCAAACAAAACCAAAAGGATCAGGACCATGGCAAAAATGATCACCAGCGGAATTGAAAAATAGAAGATCTCTCCATAGGTCAATACTTCGTCAGTAACAATAGAGGTTCCAATAGATATACCATTATCAAGTTCTTCTGAAATATCACTCTCTGCATCGGCTTCCAATGTATAAACTGTTTCAGAGAATGGTAAAACCTTGTTTGTAGCTTCTTTTTGCGTCTTGATAAAATAAGGATCACAGCCATTGGCGGTAATAAACAGCTTATAGCTCTCGCCCTGGACCATATCAAAATCAGGAGTTCCAAGTTCAGTCCACTCTCCTACGGATACAGCCGATTCCTGGACTGTCTGATCAAATATCACCTCTCCACTTGCTTTAGTAAGCAAAAACTCAATAGTACCAGTACCTTCAGTATCTGTATTGACCAATACTGCTGTAAAGCTGCCCAATCTGCAGTCAGTATCCGCTGTCAGAGCGACAAGTATCGTCTCACCATCATTTAATTCAATATAAGATGGAGTATCAAAAAGCGGAGGCTTTACGTTCTCCGCTTTATTTTTCAATCCTGACTGTCTTGATAATCCAAAAATGATCCCGCATGAAAGCAATACTATGATCATGCAGGCCACAATTTTCTTAACGTTTTTCATATATATCTGCCTTTTCTTATATACTCGTGATCAAAGCTCTTCGGCAAGCTTCATAGCTTTTTCAATAACTACGTCAGAATTGTAATGCTCATGTTCTCCCCAGCGTCCAAGGCCTATAACATTGTGATCACGAGCCTCGTCTAATATTACCTCCATGCACTGTCTCTTATTGATAGTGTTCAGAGGGTATGCATACTCATTCATGTAGGCAAAATTATCACTGATATCTGAGCCTGCATAGGCCTCAGCTCTCTTCTTAACAGTTTCAACCCAATATCCGTTACTATCAGGAAGGAAATTACATCTGCAAAGTATCCTGTGATAAGGTATTTCAGGATCTGGTATGTATATCCAGTGTGCCTTGCTGCCAGGATCTTTTGGGACATACCTGATCTCTACTGATGAATGCTTGAGCTGACCTATAGCTTTGGTCATATCCTCAGAAGCATCGCTTATTTTTAGTGATTCCCATGGAACTGTAGTTATGATCTTGTCTGCACAATACTCTTCTCCATTTACATCAGTTACAGTCCTTGTCTTTAATGACAGAGAAAAAGCACCTGCATAGACAATATTGTCAGACATGCTCTCTGCCATTCTAAGGAAAGGCTCTCCATAACCATATTCCTTTGGATAATAAAATCTGGCATGGCCAGGCTGCTGCCCAAGACTCTTATGCTCTTTGCAGGATTTTAAAGTTTCTTCAAAGCTAACGTTTGGAAGCTTTTCAAGCCAGTAAGTGCCTAGTTCATCCAAGGTCTCAGAGAACATTTTTCTGTTATATGGAAGCATATAGTTATCTGCTATCTCATCTCCAAGCTTCCATCTGATCCAATCAGTAAATTTCTCCGGCTTTTCCTCACCAGTGATGCAACCTGCACTTTTTATAGAATCCAGATATTTTTCCTGAATACTCTCAGGAAGCTGCCATATATTAGCTTCAAAAGGATGATCTATCTCACAGCCTTCCACTCTGATCTTGGAATCTCTGTCAAAAATATTCCACTGATCTTCCGGAAGAAATCTGAACATAAACTCACATACTTTTGGCCTTCTGACATCAAGGAAATGGCCTCCGCCTATATCCAGCGGCTTACCATCTACATCCTCAGATCTGCATAGACCGCCAGCCTGATCTTCTTTTTCCAAAATAACAAAATCATCTATTCCCTTATCCTTGAGGCATCTGCCAAGAGTTAGTCCTGAAGGTCCTGCGCCAAGGATCAGATATTTAACTTTAATCATATTATTGTTTTCTCCAAACACATTTCTCGTGCTTTTTTAATTTAAAAAGAATGGAGAGCGCCTCCAATACTGTTGAGAATTTCAGTCCGGTAGAAGAACCAACATAGTGGATTGGAACTTCAATACAGTTTAATTTTCTGCAGTAAAAACGCATTTCTGTCTGATACATATGTCCTGTAGACATGATCTGATCAAGGTTCATGGATTCAAGAACATGTCTCTGAAAAGCTTCATAGCCACTGGTCATATCCTTGAGTTTTGTACCAAGGACAATATTAGAAAGCAATGTGCCGCCACCGCTAAGCATTCTTCTATATAGAGGAAGGTCGCTCACTCCACCACCCTTGGTGAATCTTGAGCCCCAAACGCAATCGTATCCTTCGTCAAGTTTTTCCATGAACTGGGGAAGCTGCTTTGGATCATGACTCATTCCTCCGTCCATCTCAATTATCCTGTCAGCTCCATCAGCCAATGCCTGTCTGTATCCTTCAAGATAACAGCTTATTACACCTCTGGATTCTTTATAATAGATCAGTTTGATATAAGGATTGGTCTCAGCCTTTTTCCTAATTATCTGTTCTGTATCATCCTTGGAAAAATCATCAATAACCGGATAATAGTACAGGTTTTCATATCCGTGAGCAAAAATCTCATCGATAACCTGCTCCATGGTATCAGCTTCATTAGCCACCGGCATAACGATGATAGTTTTTAAATTACAATCCACTTTTTCAATAACTCCAATCCATCCTGGAAACCTATATCCCAAAATATATTAGTATTACATTAACTGTATTATTAATTCAACAATAAATACGGCTATGCAACCACTGGCTGCTACTGTTAAAAGACTCTTATTCCTGATTGCAAGAACAAGTGCCACAATAAAGCCCACTAATGATGATACCATATAATCCGATGCATTCAAAATCGCCGGAAAAGTCATGGCTGCAAGAGTTGCAAAAGGCACATAATATAAAAATGATTTTACAAACTTATTAGTTATCTCTTTTCTGATAAGAGTAAGAGGCAAAACTCGTATAAGGTAGGTAACTATTGCCATGACAGCAATATACATATATGGACTATGCATCTGCTTCCACCTCCTCTTTATCAGAATCCTTTACTGGCGCTATGATCGCTGCAAGGGTTGCTATGACAACTGTCACAATTATGATCCTGAATCCAGATGAAATGCTGCTTAAAACAGGTGCATAAGTAAATACCGAACTTAAAAGCATAGCGGATATTACAACTATCATCACACTTCTCTTGGCCTTGGCTTCAGGAATGATTATAGCCAGAAACATTCCGTATATTGCCATTCCCAATGCGCTGATAATGCGTCCCGGCATGATCTGACCGGCAACAGCACCAAGAAATGTGCCCAGCACCCAGCCAAAAACTGACAGAAAGATAAGTCCATATGAAAAGGCAGGTCTTAGCTCTCCGCCTTTTAATATGCTTACTCCAAATATCTCATCAGTCACTCCATAAGCTATGCCCATTCTATGTATTGTAGGCACGTCACTCTTTAGCTTCTGCGTCAACGCTGTAGACATGAGCATATATCGCAGATTGATAATTAATTGCAGAAGTGCCATCTCAGCAAAACTAGCCTGTGCAGTGATAAGTGCCAGTGACGAAAACTGTCCGGCACTTGTCACATTGGTAAGTGACATTATAACTGCCTGTAATGTTGTAAGCCCTGCCTCAGATGCCTGTATTCCAAAGGCAAAAGACACTGCTATATACCCAAGGCATATGGGAATAGCATTTTGCATTCCGAGTTTAAAATCTTCCAGTTTTTCCATTATCTCATCCCTGCTACTTTTTCATTTTTGACCCCGTCCCCAGGGGTCAAAATATTATATGCCGTTTTAACGCTTTAATCAAGAAAAGTATTTTCTTCAATAGCTTTTTTCAGTGTAACCTTGTCTGCTCCAGACAATGATCCCTGGATCATCTGTGCAGAGCCGCCGCCCTTGGCCTGACAAAGTTGTTTTAATGTTTCAAGTGCCACTCTGGCATCACCATTCTTTATACCAAGAATATACCTATAACCTTTTTCATCATCGCCTGCAAAAACAGCGCAGTAGCCACTATGCTTTTCTACTAGGGAGTTGACCATATTACGCATCTGGTTCTGATCCATCTCTTCTGCAAAAAAGGCTACATTCTGCTGATCATCTGGGATCTTGGCAAGTTCAACTTCCATCAGCTCTGCTCTGGCCTGGATCAGTGACTGCTTTACACTGGACAATTCAGTCTGAAGTTTGGCAATACTGCCTTTGATATTATCTGCAGAAGTTGAAAAGCCTGTTGCAATATCTGTAACCAGTTCGTGGTCATATCTAAATAGCTCCAGTGCCCTAAAGCCACATAGGATGCTGATCCTCACGCCTCCCTTATAATTTTGAGCTGATACAACCTTCAGGATGCCTACTTCTCCGGTTCTATGGACATGTGGCGCACAGCAGGCGCATATATCAATGCCCGGGATAGTCACAAGGCGCACCTGCCCATTTATCTCTTTTTTACTTCTATAATCTATCTGCTCAAGTTCTTCATCAGATGGAAAAGAAGGTACGATCTCAATATTGGCATAGATAGCCTGATTGACCCTGGTCTCAATATCTGCAATCTGCTGAGCAGTCAATGGTCCATTAAAGTCCATGGTCACAACGGAATCACTCAAATGAAATCCCACATTATCGTATCCATAAGTATTGTGAACAAGTCCGGAAAAAATGTGTTCTCCTGAATGCTGCTGCATGTTGTTATATCTATGTTTCCAATCGATGATTCCTGAACATTCCATGCCCTCTGAAAAAGAATATCCGGACGGATTGGAAACTATATGATATATACATTCCTCTTTTATCTGAACATCCGCAACATCGAGTTCTACTGTACTTCCAGACTTCTCCACAGCCTTTATTGTTCCTTTATCAGGAGTCTGTCCTCCCTCTTCCGGAAAAAAGAGCGTCTTATCAAGTACAAGTACATATAGATCATCACCCTTAAGTGATGTGAGTTTATGTGTTTCATCATTTATTGGTCCAAAAGATACTATTGTAGCCGTAAACTCTGTGGCATAAGCATCTTTATCATATAATTTTTCAGTCATTTCATCTCCTTCAACAAGCCTTTATGTAACATTATATCGTTTTCAAAGCGAATTATAAACCTCTTCAGTAGTGCATCTTAACAGATATCCTATGATATAAAAAAGGAATCAGAAATTAATCTGATTCCTAAATATTTATGTCTATATACAAGTTGTCAGTTATTACGCTGTCTCCAATGGTAACTGATCTAATTCATCAATGATGCGGTCCTTGATCGCTGATGGTTCTGCATCAAGAGAATAAGCCAGCTCATTATAAAGAAGCTTTTCAGCCATGCCAAGATACTTTTCATCCATAGAAGCAAATTTCTTGCCTTCCATCTCACGAATAGCCTTGATCCTGCGTAATGTCTTAACCAGACGCAGCATCTCACTTGTAACATTATTCTTTATAAATTCCAAAATAACAGCTTCAGCCTTTTTGCCAGCAGGCAAATTGACTATTTCAAGTTCATCAAGCTCATCTATAAGCCCCTGTGCATCATCAGCGCCTATGACTTCACGCATCTTATCTTCAGCACCTTCAACTGGAACATAAAGAGTGCCATTGATATCTGTAACTGAAACCATTAAGTAATACAGTTTCTCTTTTCCCCTCTCAAGAAACGGTGGTACTAAAATATCGTGCACCTTGCATAATCCATGACTTCCATAAACAACACAATCGCCTTTGTTCAACATAACTGTTCCTCCTTTGGAAAAAACTGCCACAAGAGCAGTACAAACAATCCGGAAAATGTAAGCGCTTTCACATATAAGGGCAAAAAAAGCGTAGTTCGGTGTTTTTAGTCCCCCCGACTACGCCGCTTGATATTTAATATATTAACACATTATAAACAAAATTGCACATCTAAATTTTCGAAAGGAGTGTTTTGAGTTGTTGCGTAAATGCATAATTATAAGTGCCATGACCGTGTATTCCACATTTCATAAGTCATGTAATTAACGTGTTCTGTTCGAACCTCGTGCAGCATTGGAATGTGGGATTCATAATTGGTATGATGCCCCATAAAACCACACTTTTCCTGAACTCTCTTAGACCTGTTATTACCATCAAAATATGCACAATATATCTTGGTAAGTTTCAGATCTTCAAATCCATGTCTGACAACTTCGCTTAAAGCCTCCGTAGCATAGCCTCTATTCCAAAATGGCATGCCGATCCAGTAGCCTATCTCGCCTTCACCTTCTACTCTACCTCGCTCGGTATTTTCTCCAAGATTAAGACTTATGCTCCCGATCGGCTTATCTGTACCACCTTTTTCCACAATGGCATAATCTTCTTCGCCATTTAATATGGTACGGATAATGGCTCTGCTATAGGCAACATTTTCATGAGGCAGCCACCCTGCCTTTCTCCCAATTTCAGGATTCCTTGCAAGAAAGTACAGGGATGCTGCGTCTTGATCATTCCATTTTCTAAGTATCAGTCTGTCAGTCTCTAATATCATATGGTTTAACCGTGGAATAACTTACTGGTCTGATAACGTGGTTCACAAGTAAGATTGATTCCCAGCTTGTGAAGTGTATTTTCATCTGTCTGTGAGAGGATAACTGAAGAATGTACTTCACATCCTCTAAGGGCATCAAGCTGTGCAAGAGCTTTTGCAGCAGCTTCATCAGTGCCGGCACAGATTGTCAGGGCAATAAGGATCTCATTGATATGAAGATGTGGGTTATTATTGCCAAGGTAATCTATTTTTAACTTCTGAATAGGCTCAATGATAGTAGGTGCAATGAGATCAATTCCATCATCAACTCCGCCAAGGGTCTTAAGGGCATTAAGAAGCATAGCAGAAGTAGCACCCATAAGAGGTGATGTCTTTCCTGTTATGACTCTTCCATCTGCAAGCTCAATAGCTGCTGCAGGCTCTCCTGTAACCTCTGCCTTGAGATTAGCTGCTGCCACAACAGGTCTGTCCTGAATAGAAGTCTCAGCCTTTTTCATCAGAAGCTCTAATTTATCAACTGTTTCCTGAGTACTCTCTCCGTTTCTAAGAGCAACTTTTTCTCTATAGTAACGTCTGATTATCTCGCCTCTTGCAGCTGCCTTAACTGCTTCATCATCAAATATGCAGTTTCCTGCCATATTTACACCCATATCTGTTGGTGACTGATAAGGTGATTTGCCATATATCTCTTTGAACATAGCATTAAGAACAGGGAATACATCTACATCTCTATTGTAGTTAACTGTAGTCTCACCATATGCCTCAAGGTGGAATGGGTCGATCATGTTAACATCATTAAGGTCTGCTGTAGCTGCTTCATAAGCAAGATTTACAGGGTGCTGAAGTGGGATATTCCAGATAGGGAATGTCTCAAACTTGGCATATCCGGCTTTTACACCATGTTTATTTTCATGATATAGCTGTGACAGGCACACTGCCATCTTACCGCTTCCTGGTCCTGGAGCAGTAACAACAACAAGTGAATGACTTGTTTCAATGTAGTCATTTTTGCCATAACCTTTATCACTGATAATAAGAGGAATATTTCCGGGATAACCTTCAATTGAATAGTGTCTGTAGACCCTGACGCCCAGTGCTTCAAGCTTGTGCTGATAAGCCACTGCGCTTTCCTGACCTTCATACCTAGTAAGAACTACGCTTCCTACATACAGGCCATAGCCTCTGAAAGCGTCAATAAGACGAAGAACGTCCATGTCATAAGTGATACCGAGATCACCACGAACTTTGTTTTTCTCAATGTCTCCTGCGTTAATAACGATAACGATTTCGACATCTTCCCTGATCTGCATAAGCATTCTGATCTTACTGTCAGGTTGAAAACCTGGCAAAACTCTAGATGCATGATAATCATCAAATAGTTTTCCGCCAAATTCCATGTAAAGTTTTCCGCCGAACTGCGATATACGCTCTTTAATACGTTCGGACTGCATTTTCAGGTATTTGTCATTATCAAATCCGTATTTCATATTATCCCCTGTTCCTTATTCTTTTTAAAACGTGTCTCTATTACAAATAGATATAATAAAATAATTTTACTACTATTTTCAATGCTCTAATATAAAAATAATCAATCTTTTTTCTACTATTTAAAAAAAGTGAATTTCTTTCATTATTAAAAGAATATTTAAAGCCGAATTTCACCTTTTTTCTCAAGTTTATAAAAAAAATATTTCATAAAAAATCAACTCAAATTACTTAAACAGTCCTTTTTGCCGTTCTTATAACATCATCTACTTAACATACTAAATTTTTTGTAAGCGTTTTCACAATTTATTCACACATTTTTGCAAAATTTGTGTATAATAATACTTACGAAGTGTTTATCACTTCTCCCCCTCATATGAAAAATGCCCGACATTTGATTGTCGGGCATTTTTCATATCTAAATATATCTATTTCATTTTTCACCTTTTTACCAAGAAACTGTGTAAGCGCTTTCCATTTTTCCGTAGAATTTGAAATTATATCAACCTTCATCCTTGATAACAACAGTACCACCACTCTTAACAGAATCTTTTTGTATAAGTTCAATTGCTGCTGCAGCGATCCTCATCATATTAGCCGCATTATCTCCATAGCTTTCAAATTTTTCAGCCGCCTGAAGACAATACTGTCTGGCAGATTCAATTTCAGCACCAGTAAACATCTTACCATTGCAATAAACAGTTCCAGTTGCTGGATCATATCTTGAAGGATCAGACTTTTTCTCCCCGGCAAAACCCATGCTCTGTGCTAACTGTGAAACAAGATCTTTTTTTAGATTGTCATTAACTGCCATGCTATCAACCTCCAAATTATATTGAAAACAATGTTTTTAACATCATTCACGCAATAATATATTACCATTTTCAGGCGGAAAAATATTCGTTTTTACATATTCTTTATACTTTTTTAAAGTTTACTATTTGTTGGTTTTTATAATTGTTTTAACGATAATAAAAAAGTAGTAAAAAAGTTGTTGACAATTATAGGCAATCAGTAGTATATTAACATGGTCGGTTGCGGAAAGCACTGATACAGATAACCTTGTGGCGAGATAGCTCAGTTGGCTAGAGCACGCGGTTCATACCCGCGGTGTCGAGGGTTCGAATCCCCCTCTCGCTACTAACTAAAGGCACCTGAAACCAAGATTTTATCAAGGTTTCAGGTGTTTTGTTTTTGTAAAAAACTCGGTTACTTTTTCTATTCTTTGTGTTTTCTTTGGTTACTTTTTGTAAAGCTCCTTAAGCTGACGCTCCATTCTTGCCGTAAAGGCTGCTCTGGTAGCCATCCAAAGCCTTTTTCTTGTAGGCCATTGTCTTTACATCATAATCGTAATACCTGTCATTAGTCTCCTCTGTATGTCCAAGCATACTTGATACTACAGCACGGGGAAGGATAGCTCTGAGATTAGATGATACAGTCCTTCTAATATCGTGAATGCTCTTTTTTTCTATACCTGCATCAATACATCTCCTGGAAACAGCCTGAGATATAGAGTGCTCAGAATATCTTCCTTCAGCACCAGCAAAAACAAACTCACTGTCAATTCCGTTTGCATTCTGCACAGCCTTAACCCTTTCCATTAGCACCTTAATGTCATCGGTCATTGGAAAAAATCTGTGTTTTCTGTTCTTAGTATCTCCAATAACAATGACTGTTGGACCGTCCTTATAATCAAAGCGTCTTTCTGCATATCGGATATGAATTCCATCTTCACTTACGCATTCCCATTTAAGAGCTGCCAGCTCTCCGACACGCATCCCTGTAAGAAGTGAGAGTTCAATAGCGTAGTTTGGCATATAGAGTTCATTCTCATCCTGAGCCTTATGGATGGTAACAAGGAGCTTAATCATTTCTTCAGTTGTCAATGTTCTTTCTGAATCCTTTTTATCGGAAGTTTCACAGAGGTTACGGATGGGGGCGATATCCACCTTCTCATAAGGATTCTTCTCAATGTCATCATTCTTGCAGGCATACCCTAAAGATGAACTGATATATCCTGCCACATTCGTGAGACATTGCTTCTTTGGATGATAGGTATCTACCATACTTTTCAGGAAATGTTCAATAGTGATTGCCGTTATCTTTCCAATCTTCATTTCCTCAAAGTCAGTTCCCTTTATGAACTTGTCGTAATCTCTTAGATATCGTCTGTAAGTGGTAGGACTTAAGTTCCCATCCTTTGTTCCCACGTACTCACTCTTATAATCAAGCCAGTTCTGGAACAATACCTTATAGGTCATATCTGGTCCTTTGTTTACAACGGTGCTTTCCTCTGTCTGTTCTTTTTCAGACTCCTCCAGATATTTAAGATAGGCTTCCTTTATCTTTTCCTTCTCCTTACGGGCTACTATCTTTCCGTCTTTAGTTTTGAATTTCCAGCGTTTGTCATTCTCTCCTTTCGCTTGCCATATTTGGTTATTATCAAGGGCAGTTTGGAATATATTATCTTTTTTCACTATTTTAGCTATTTCCAGAAGCTGCCTCTCATCAAAGTCACTGTTCCTTATTAAGTTAAA
>JAEEGH010000596.1_pt1 | contig 126292 bp, 101 predicted proteins | sample 9134181 | NCBI WGS metagenome assembly JAEEGH01 (sample SAMN16246544, study PRJNA631951) | gut metagenome | biome: gut microbiome; feature: rumen; material: DP-attached | host: Bos | place: Iran: Karaj | collected 2018-10
CCGCAAGAAGGCCGATGCCTACGCCGCCGCCCATCCTAGCGAAGTGGCATTCTGGTGCTGGATCCAGTATCTGCTGGATGCCCAGCTCAAGGATGCCGTCGCTTACGCACACACCCACCGCGTGGCCATCAAGGGCGACCTGCCGATTGGCGTAAGTCCCGTAAGCGCCGACGCCTGGACCAATCCCGATCTGTTCAATCTGGACATGCAGGCGGGTGCACCGCCCGACGCCTTCAGCGCCGACGGCCAGAACTGGGGTTTCCCCACTTATAACTGGGACAAGATGGCCCAGGACGGCTTTGCCTGGTGGCGGGCCCGTCTGGAAAAGATGAGCGAATACTTTGACGCTTACCGAATTGACCACATTCTGGGATTCTTCCGCATCTGGGAGATTCCCGCGCAGTACAAGAGCGGCCTGATGGGGCACTTCGCCCCCGCCCTGCCCTACAGCGCAGAGGAATTGAAACAGAAGGGCTTTGACCTTTCCAAGGGCAAATATGTTACTCCCGGCGAAAACGAGACCGACGTGCTGTTTGTGGAGGATCCCCGCCAGAAGAACTGCTGGCACCCCCGCATCAGCGCCCAGTTCACCGCTACCTACGACAAGCTGGAGCCCTGGCAGAAAGACAACTTCAACGCCCTCTACAACGATTTCTTCTACCACCGCCACGACGATTTCTGGCGCGAGAGCGCTATGAAGAAGCTACCCAGCCTTATCCGCTCCACCGCGATGCTCAGCTGCGGCGAAGACCTGGGTATGATACCGGGCTGCGTGGCTTCCGTGATGGAAGAGCTCAACATCCTGAGCCTTGAGATTCAGCGCATGCCCAAGGACCCGAAAGAGGATTTCGCCGACCCGGCCCGCTACCCTTACTATTGCGTCTGCGCCACCGGCACCCACGACACATCTCCCCTGAGAGCATGGTGGGAAGAGGACCGCGCCCTCACGCAGAAGTATTTCAACACAATGATGCACTGCGAAGGCGACGCCCCCTATTTCTGCGAGAGCTGGGCGGCTGAGATGATTATCCGCGCCCACCTGTGCTCCCCCGCAATGCTGGCTATACTGCCGCTTCAGGACTGGCTGGCCACCGACGCCGAGATGCGTTACCAGGGCGACCCCGCCGACGAGCGCATCAACATTCCCGCCAATCCCCGTCACTACTGGCGCTGGCGTATGCACAAGACTGTGGAACAGTTAGTTGCAGACAAAACCCTCTGTGACCGCATTAAAACGATGATTTTTGATGCAGCCCGCGGTGTTTAAGCCTCATTATTTGGAAATTACAAATATTTGATTTAGCTTTGTTAGCTTTTTTCGCCAAAAAATGAAAAATCGTAACCTAAGCAATAAGCAGCTTTTCAATTTGAACTTCGGCTATTTCGGGGTTCAGATTGCATATGCACTGCAAAGCGCCAACATTTCGCGCATATTCGCCACCCTGGGCGCCGACCCGCATCAGCTCAGTTTCTTCTGGATACTGCCGCCGCTGATGGGCATGCTGGTGCAGCCGCTCATAGGCAAGTGGAGCGACCGTACCTGGTGCCGTATGGGCCGTCGCAAACCCTATCTGCTGGTGGGTGCAATAATCGCCGTGCTGGTGATGGCCTTCCTGCCCAACGCCGGCAGCCTGCATTTCTCCACCAGGATCTTCCTGGGTCTGAATATGGCGATGTGGTTCGGCCTTTTCTCCCTCATCTTCCTGGACACCAGTATCAATGTGGCAATGCAGCCCTTCAAGATGATGGTTGGCGACCTGGTCAACGAGCAGCAGAAGGCCAAGGCCTATTCCATCCAGAGCTTCCTGTGCAACGCCGGAAGCCTGGTGGGCTACCTGCTCCCTATCTTCCTGACCTGGATCGGAATTGCCAACCAGGCGCCTGAAGGCGTCGTGCCGCCCAGCGTAGTGATTTCGTTCTATGCGGGTGCCGTGATACTGATTCTTTGCGTGCTTTATACCTTCCTGAACGTGAAGGAGATGCCGCCGGCAGAGTATGCCGAATTCCACGGCATAGACACCGAGAAGACCGCCGGCAAGAAAGAGGGACTGATCTCCCTGCTGTTCAAGGCTCCCAAGGTATTCTGGACGGTGGGTCTGGTGCAGTTCTTCTGCTGGGCCGCCTTCCTGTATATGTGGACCTACACCAACGGCACCCTGGCCTATAACTGCTGGGGCGGCGCCACCGACACCGCATCGGCCGCCTACCAGGCCGCCGGCAACTGGGTCGGTGTGGTGTTCGCCGTCCAGGCGGTGGGTTCAATCCTGTGGGCACTGATGCTCCCCCGCTTCAAGAACCTCAAGACCGCCTACATCGTCAGCCTTCTGATTGGCGCCGTCGGCTTCATCGCCGTGGCATTTATCCACGATAAATATCTGGCATGCGCTGCATACTTCCTGATCGGCGCCGCCTGGGCCGCCATGTTGGCACTGCCTTTCACGCTGCTTACCAACGCGCTGGAGGGCAATCCCTACATGGGCAGCTATCTGGGCCTTTTCAACGGTACCATCTGCCTGCCCCAGATCGTAGCGGCTGCCACCGGCGGCCTGGTTCTCAGGGCCGTGGGCGGTGCGCAAAGCTCCATGCTGATTATGGCGGGCGTCTACCTGATTCTGGGCGCCGCAGCAGTGCTGCTTGTCAAAGTGAAATCTAATACCAACCAATAATAAGTTTAAACCAACTATCATCTGATGAAAAGATTTTTAACCGCAGTTGCTGCCATCCTTCTTGTAGGAGGATTGTTCAGCACTTCTGCATCCGCCCAGGGCGGATACCAGGTTAAAGGAGTCGTGGTAGATGCCATCGGCCCGGTTTACGGCGCCACTGTTATGGAGAAAAACACCACCAACGGTGTCTCCACAGGCATGGACGGCGACTTTGTCCTCAATGTCAGCGATGAGAATGCAGAGGTGGAAATCAGTTGCATCGGCTACTCCACCCAGACTTTCCCCGCAAACGCGGTTCCCGCAACCATCACTTTGGCAGAGGATAACGAATTCCTTGACGAGGTTGTCGTCATCGGATACGGCTCCCAAAAGAAGAAAGAGGTCACCGGTAGTGTCGCTTCCATTAAAAGCGAAGAATTTAACGCCGGCGTAAAAACAAACCCCATGGGTCTGCTCCAGGGCAAAGTGGCCGGCCTTAATGTCATCAAAACCACTTCCGACCCTACAAGCACCGGATATAACATCCAGATCCGAGGCTTCTCTACTCTTGACAAAGGAACCGGAACCAGCCCTCTGTTCATTGTGGACGGTGTTCCGGTAAGCAGCATCGATAATATCTCGCCCGACGAAATATCTTCGATGGACGTTCTCAAGGACGGTTCGGCTGCCGCCATCTACGGTACTCGCGGTACCAACGGTGTGATTATCATTACCACCAAACGTGGTGATGCATTCTCCGACATAGCCACCACCCGTGTCGAGTATTCGGGCTACGCTTCGGCATCTGTCCGCAATGCAAAGACCGGTATGGCCACAGCAGAAGAGTTCCGCAATCTGGCTACCCTGTCCGGTGGTTTGGCAACGCCGAACATCTACACGGGGCCCAATGGCGAAACCTACAACACCGACTGGCTCTCAGAAGTTTGCCGCCCTGCCGCCATTGCCCACAACCACAACCTCGCCATCGTAGGTTCTTCGGGCAAGTTCAACTACCGCGCATCCATCAATTACAAGAATGCAGAAGGTATTGCAAAAACCACCAACCGCAATGAATTGATGGCAAAGCTCGCTGCCGGACAGAAAGCTCTTGACGGCTGGCTCGACCTGCAGTATGACCTGAGCTACATGCGCTATCGCAACGATTATTTCTGCGGCGATTTTAAAAATGCCGCCCTGCTGAACCCCACATACCCCGTATATGACGAGTCCACTGCCAACGGTTATTTCTGGCGTTCAGAAGAAACCGGATTCGTCAATCCGGTAGAGAACATGAACCAGAAGGAGTCTTATGCAACCGGCAACTATTTCCGCGGCAGCATAAAGGCCACAGTCAATATCAAGCCTGTCACCGGCCTCAAGGTCAGCGGTTTTGCCGCAATAGAAGAGGGTGATAACAATGGCTACTGGTATAACGGTGTCGTCAACACCGATGCTTCCGGCAGCGAAAAGGCCGGCCGCAGCGGCAGCACCTCCCTCAACAAATTGTTTGAGTTGACTGCCGACTGGACCCGCAACTTCAACGGCCACAACATCGCTTTGGTTGCAGGCGTGTCATACCAGAATTTCTTCTACGATTCCGACAACATGGCCAACAAGGGTTTCGCAGCTCCGGCCGTTATGAAGTATTTCAAGATGGGCGATGGCGATGCCAGCAAGAAATATATGGAGATGGGGTCCGACAGAAATTCCCACACTCTGATTGCCCAGTTCGCCCGAGCCAACTACAATTATAAAGAGAAATACCTGCTTTCTGCATCGCTCCGTCGCGAGGGTTCTTCCCGATTCGGCATCAACCACAAGTGGGGCTTGTTCCCCGCAGTGAGTGCCGGTTGGCGCATCAGCGGCGAGGACTTCATGAAAAAGGCCTCCTGGGTAGACGATCTGAAGCTGCGTGCCGGTTTTGGTGTCACAGGTAACGACCTGGGCAGCGACCTGCGCAGTGTAGAGCTCCTGTCCAACGGCGGAACTTTCTGGTACAACGGCGCATATGTATACACTTATACCGTAAGCCAGAACGTCAACCCCGACATCCGTTGGGAAAAGAAATATGAGTATAATGTCGGTGTCGACTTCTCCCTGTTCAAGGAGCGCCTCTACGGTAGTTTGGATTTTTACTATCGACACACCACCGACCTTCTTTGGGACTACGAAGTTCCGACGCCGCCTTATCAGTACACAACCCTGCTGGCCAATGCCGGCAAGATGGACAGCTACGGCGCCGAACTCTCTCTCAGTTATGTGGCAATAAAGAGGGGTGACTTCCAGTGGACCACAACCCCGACCCTGTCGTTCAACCGCAACAAAATCACCTCGTTGTCCGACCCCAGTCTGGGCTTCAACTATACTGAAACCACTTCCGGCGGTGTGGGTGAGAACGGTATCATGAACACCAACACCCAGATTCTTGTCGAAGGCGAAGCCGTGGGCAGCTTCTATGGCTATAAGTTCTTCGGTATCAACCCGAGCACCGGCATGTGGACATATCTGATGCCCGACCAGGGAGACGGCCAGAACCGTTATTGCGACGAAAGTACCGCAGTAGAAGGAGACCGTCAGGTAATCGGCAGCGCCCAGCCCATATTCACCTATGGCTGGAACAACACGATCCGTTACAAGAATTGGGATTTCACCATGTTCCTGCGTGGTGTCGTGGGTAACAAAATACTTAATGTAACCCGCTGGGCATACGGTCCCATGAGCGCCAACAACAAGAACGTCTTTATGAAGGATGTCGCCGGTGCCTCCACCACCCTGACACAGAAGGCACAGTTCTCCGACTTCTATCTGGAAGACGGCACTTACATGAAGCTGGACAATCTTACAATAGGATATACCTTCCCTATTAAGGACAACCGCTTTATCCAGTCAGCACGTGCTTATGTAACCGGCCAGAACCTGTATACCCTGACATCCTACAGCGGACAGGATCCTGAAGTCAACACCACCTCCGTATGGGACGGCGGCATAGACTACTGCTCTTTCTATCCTCCGGTTGCGACCATACTTTTCGGTGTCAACTTGAGCCTGTTCTAATCTTTAAATCGGAGAAATCATGAAAAAGATACTTATTTCGATTGTAACCGTACTGGCACTCTCGCTGATAACCTCATGCGACAAGATGCTGGAAGAGATAAACTATGGCAACCCCACCACGGCAGACCTGATGACCAACGAAGCCAACGTACCCCTGCTCGTAGGACAGTGCTATGCAGAGGTGAAGTGGCTGCACGACCACTGGGGATACTGGGGCGTCGTCACGCTCACGGCAGACGAAGGTCTCTGCCCTACCCGCATGCCCGACAAGGACTGGGCCGACGGCGGTTATTGGCGTAACCTCAACACCCACAACTGGAACGAAATGGGCGGAGCTTTCCGCAACATCTGGAACACCACCATTGCCGGTGCTGTACTTTGCAACAAACTGCTCAAGACTCTTGACGATTACAAATCGTCGATGTCAGAGCAGGTCTATGCCCAGTATACCGGTGAATTGGAAGTGATGCGCAGCTATTACTACTACATGCTGTTCGACTGCTTTGGACGCATCCCTTATCTCGAGGAGTTCGTTGACAAGGCCAGCGACCCGCTGATGGAGCCGTATGACGTTTGGTCCCACCTCGTAAACTGCCTCGAAAAGAACGCGCCGAACCTCCCTGCCGTTACAGATGACGCCAGCCGCGCACTCAACTACGGCCGCGCCACCCAGGGTCTCGCTTATGCCTTGCTGGCCCGCCTGTACCTGAATGCAGAATCATTTGACTGCACTCCGGCCAATATCAAGCTCAGCAATCCTTATTCGACCCCCATCAATTCCGCCGCAGATTTCTACACCAACTGCGTACGCTGCTGTGACGCTATTATCAATGCGGGCTCCTACTCCATCGAACCCGATTACTTCACCAATTTCAAAATCGACAATTCTTCTTCAAAGGAGAACATCTTTGTGATTGTAGAGAATGGCGAAGCCAACATCGATGAGCGCAGTGGCGGCGACGGTATGATGCTCAACAAGCTTCGTATCGCACTGCTCACTCTTAACTACAATCATCAAAAGACCTACAAGATGCTGGAAACCCCCTGGAACGGGTTCTGTGCTCGACCGTCCTTTATCGACCGTTTTGCCGCCACCGATGTCCGCGGCCCCGGCAACGAAGGACAGGGTACCAACGACACCAAGCAGTGGGGCTGGTTCCTGGGGCCTATCTATGATGCTTCCGGCAATCTTTGCAAGGATAAGGACGAGGAAGAATCCGATGCTATTATTGTTAAGGATGTAACCTCTCTGACAGAAGCCTCCGACCTCGAAGGCGCCCGCAACATCAAATATGAGATAGACAAGGCTGGAAAGTATAAATACAGCGAGAATGACTTTGTGCTTTTCCGCTATGCAGATGTTCTCTGGATGAAAGAAGAGGCTATTCTCCGTGGCGGGGCAGGTGCTTCCGGATGGGGTTCTGCCGATTTCCAGACACTCCGTAAACGTGCCTTTGCATATGATGCCGATGGCGCTGCGGCCTACTCGGCAGCATATCCTGACGTATTGACACTCGATGGCATACTTGACGAGCGTGGCCGCGAATTTGCATGGGAGAACATGCGTCGCCGCGACCTTATCCGTTTCGGCAAGTTCAACAAAGCAGATTATGTCCAGTTCATTACTGCCACAGACGATTACCGCAAATGGTTCCCGATTCCTTACAAGGTGTTGGAGAAATCTGTTCGTGACGAGAACGGCAATCCTGTATGGACTCAGAACCCCGGTTATCCGACAAGTTTCTAAAGACAATAACAATATAATATTTATCAACCAATCAACATTTTAACAATCATTATGAAGAAAGTATTATTACTTGCTCTTGCCATTGTTTCTCTCTTTGCAGTATCCTGCAACAAGAATAATGGTGACATTGACTGGGACAAAGTGACCGTCAATGGTTTCTATGTAGCGGGCCCCGCTACCGGTTCCGATGAAATCAAGCCCGAATGCGTTATGGTTGCCGGCGTCAACGAAGCAGTTGAAGGCAAACCCGTTCGCGACGGTATGTTCGAGAAGTACATCGTACTCGAAGCTGACAAAGAGTTCTACCTGCTTTACAACGACGGAGGCAATAAGAGCCGCTATGGTGCCAATCTGGCCGAGTTCGTTACTCCTGAGGAAGAAGCTTATGGCGATAACCCCGCTTCTGTACTGAAAGGCGCTATGGTAAAGGGTGACAAAGCTCCCGCAATGAAAGTTTCCAAGACCGGTCTTTATCACATCGTACTCGATATCAACAAAACCGGCGATCTCGATGCAGCCGGCGGTGCTCAGATCCTCCTGCTCGACGCAAGCGATTTTGGTGTTCGCGGCGGCATGAACGGCTGGGGCTTCACCTCTTCTGATCCCAAACCGACCTTCTCAAACGACGGTACTACTTTCACCTTCAAGGATCAGGAACTTGCTAAGAACGGCGAGTTCAAGTTCTCTACCGGTAACTACTGGAAAGTAACCCTCGACGACGCCGGCAAGGTTAAAGCAGAAGTTTCTCTCGGTGAGACCGGTTCCGGACTGGGTCTGGCCAATCGTGAGGGCAGGGGCGACAACAACATCGTTGTTGACAAGGGTGGCAAATATGACATCACCCTCACCTTCAAACTCGCTCAAGGCGGTTTTGACAAGAACTTCACCTACACCGTTACCCTCACCGAAGAATCCAAAGCACCCGAGACAATGTATATGAACGGTGCACAGTGGGGTGGCGATAGCTGGGACTGGAACGCAGAGACTATCGTTGAGCTCGTTCCCGTTTGGGGCGCACCCGGCTACTTCTGGTGCACCCGCTGGTTCGATGCATCCAAGGGCTTCAAATTCTGCTCCCAGAAGGCATGGAACGGCGACTTCACCGGTGATGGCACAAAGGGTTACACCGTTAACGACGGCAACTGCTGGGTTGCAGAGAATGGTTTCTACACTGTATTGGTTAACGGTAACGAAAATACGGTTGAAATTACCCCCGCTGTTGTTTGCGGTATGGGTGGCACCGTATTCACCGGTGGCTGGGACTTCAACGATGCCGAGCAGTTTGTAGCACAAGGCGACAAAATGGTCATCACAACATCCGGTGCCGGCGAACTCCGTATCGGTTCCAAGGTTATGCCTTCAGCTCCCATCGAGGGTGTAACAGGCGACTTTGGCTGGATTGACTGGTGGAAGACAGAGTTCATTTTCTACGAAGACGGCAAGATTGCCTACCGCGGTGCAGGTGGAGACCAGGCTCGCGTACAGATCGAAGCCGGCAAGAAGATTACTCTCGATTTCAACGCAGGTACTGCAACTGTAGAATAATCTGTTCTTACACATTTTTTGGCCTGCAAGCCCCTGATACGGACTTGCAGGTCCCATTTAAAAACAGCCCTATGAAGCGCTTATTCCTTTTTCTGGCCTTTGTGTCGCTCTTGGCAGCCGCTTGCGATAAACAACCGCAGCCAATTCCCGATGACATTGTCATTCCTTCCTACTCATCCGGCGAAAAGCATGGCAATATCACATACCAGCTGCTTATTTACAGCTTTGCCGACAGCGACGGCGACGGGATAGGCGACTTCAACGGCATTAAATCCAAACTTGACTATCTTGACGCTCTCGGCGTATCTGCAATCTGGCTCTCTCCTGCACATCCGGCCGATTCATATCACGGCTACGATGTCACAGACTATGGTGCAATCAATCCCAAATACGGCACCGAGGCCGACTTCAAGGCTCTCATAGACGCCGCCCACGCGAAGGATATCAAGATCTATATGGACTATGTCCTGAACCACACCGGCAAAGGTAATCCATGGTTTACAGAGGCTCTTGCGGATAGTTCCAGCCCATATCGTGACTGGTATTTTATCTGCGACAACCCTTCGTCCCAGTGGAAAAACTACCCCATGCTCACCGGCTATTCCTATAACAAGGACGAGTGGCATTCGGCCACCAGCGGTTCTCCCCGGCTCACTATAAGCAGCACGGCAGAGGATGTCTCCACCGGCGGTAATGCCAACTGGAATCTGTGGACCTGGGCCCCCGGAAAAGAGGGGAAAGAGGTTAAGTTCACCGACGGCGGCGATGGCTCTTTCTATACTGTGATGAATGTCAACGGCAAAACAGGATTCCTGGTGAGAAAATTTTCCAATTGGGACGCCGGTTCCAAATTCGGCGCCAGTGAGCAGGAGTTTGCCGCCACTGATGGTGTGCCGGTGAATCTTGTGGCTGACGGCGGCGACATATATTTTACAGGATCCGGCCGCTATCGTTTTGACCTTACCAACGTCACTACCAAAACGGTATATTTCATGGGCGCCTTCGGCAGCTGGATGCCCGACCTCAACTACGGCGACATCTCAACGGCAGAAACGGGCGCCTGCTTCCAGGCCCTGGCCGGGACTGTGGACAAATGGATTGGCCTGGGCATCGACGGACTGCGCCTGGATGCCGTAAAGCACATCTGCGGCGGTATGAACTCCTTCAACAATTCCTCCAACATAACGTTTCTGGGTAAATGGTACGACCGCTGCAACGCCTCCTACCGCAAAACCCACTCCGATGATTTCTATATGGTGGCTGAGTGCTGGCTGGACGCCACAAGCGTGGCTCCCTACTATAAGGCGCTGCCCGCCAACTTCGAGTTCGACTTCTGGGAGCGGTTGAAATGGGTGCTGAACCAGCGCACCGGATGCTACTTCTGCAAGGATCTGATGGGCTACAGAAAGCTCTACGCAGCGCAGCGAGGCAACGCCATAGCAGCCACAAAACTCACCAATCACGACGAGACCCGCGCCGCAACCGTACTGGGCAGGGATACCGCCAAGCTGAAACAGGCGGTGGCCTTCCTTATGACCGCAGAGGGCCAGCCCTACATCTACCAGGGCGAGGAACTCGGCTACTGGGGTAAGGACAGCGACGACGGCGGCCGCGACGAGCTGGTACGCACTCCAATCGTCTGGGACAGCGCCGCAACGGCTGCAAAAGGGGACCTTGGCGGATACGTCGATAACGATCTTGTCACCGACGACATCTCTGTTGAGAAGCAGAAAGCAGAAGGCAACTCCCTGCTGCACACATATTTCAAATGGACCGCGGCCCGCAACAACTGCAAGGCGCTATATGAAGGAAAGATGTCGGCACATGCCAAATACAACGACAGCAACACAGCCAACAAAACCATCGCCGCCTGGTACATGACCGCCCCTTCTGGCGAAAAGGCTCTTGTGCTGCACAACGTTGGCGACTCGGAACATACGCTTGATCTTTCCGGCGACAAACTGGATAATATCTTAGTGTCTCTGGGCAGCGTGAAAGTCTCCGGCACCAGCGTTACCCTGGGAATGTCATCCTCTGTCGTTTTCCTCCAATAAAGAATAATAACTCACTATGAAAAAGATACTCATCCTCATCGCGGCCGTCGCCGCATTGTTTGCCTGCAACCCCAAAGAGCAGCCGGCACACCATCCCGAGTGGACCTACAATTCAGTAATATACGAGGTCAATATCCGCCAATACTCGCCCGAAAGTTCGTTCGCGGGCGTTCAGGAGCAGCTTCCCCGCCTCAAGGAACTGGGCGTGGACATCCTCTGGCTGATGCCGATGTACGAAATCGGCACCGAGGGCCGCAAGGGCACTCTGGGTTCTTATTATGCCATCAGCGACTATTGCAAGGTCAATCCGGAGTTCGGCACGATGGAAGATTTTGACAACCTTCTAGCCGCAGCCCACGAGCAGGGCTTCAAGGTGATTCTGGACTGGGTTGCCAACCAGACGGCCCCCGACCACATCTGGATGAGCACCAAACCGGCCGATTTCTACGAGCGCGACAGTCTGGGCAACGCCATCTGGGAATATGACTGGACCGACACCCGCAGCCTCAACTACGAGTGCAAGGATGTGTGGGCCGCTCAGGAAGAATGCATGCGCTTCTGGCTTGACAAGGGCGTTGACGGATTCCGCTGCGACGCTGCGGGCGAAATGCCTGCCGAATTCTGGCAGAGCGTGATGCCCGGCCTCAATGCCGACTATCCCGAAGCCTATTTCCTGGCCGAGGCGGAGCGTCCCAATCTGGCCGATCCCGACAGCTGCTTTGACGCCACCTACGCCTGGGAGCTGCATCACCTGCTGAACAACATCGCCACCGGGACCAACACTTTTGACGATTTGCGCGCATACCTGCAGCGCGATGCTGAGAATTATCCAGAAACGGCATACCGTATGACCTTCACCTCCAACCACGACGAGAACTCGTGGCAGGGAACCGAATTCGAGCGTATGGGCGCCAACGCCAATGCCTGCGAAGTGCTCTGCTTCACTCTACCCAAGAGCCAGCCGCTGGTTTACACTGGACAGGAAATCGGTCTCAGCCGCCGTCTGGCCTTCTTTGAGAATGACCCTATTGAGGACTGGAGCGCCAACGAATACACGGAATTCTTCAAGAAGCTGGTAGGGCTCAAACACAACAATCCCGCCCTTGATGCCGGTGAACGCGGCGGAGAATATCTGGAAATCCCCCAAAACAACGACGGCGTGTTCGCATTCTGCCGCTCCAAAGGCAGGAACCAGGTATTCGTCGTGGTCAATTTCAACGACTCCGCAGCCGCCTTCGCACTCCCGTTCAAGGGTAAATATTCCGAGCTTTTCTCTGGCGAAAAAGTGTCCGGTCCTCAGGTCGCCACACTGCCCGCCGGCGGTTACGCTATATTTTATAGGTAATTGTTCAAAAACTTGTTGATAATTTGGAAATTAGTTGTATCTTTGCAGCCCGCGAAAAATGCGGAGTTTTACACAACTAATTAATTTACACCAAATTATCTACAATGCCTGGATTAATTGGAAAGAAAGTCGGAATGACTTCCATGTTCGATGCAAACGGTATTAACGTACCGTGCACCGTAATTGAGGCTGGTCCGTGTGTTGTTACGCAAATCCGTACGGTTGAAAAAGATGGTTATGCCGCCGTACAGCTTGCCTATGACGAAATTTCAGAGAAACACACCAGCAAGGCTCTTAAGGGCCACTTTGAAAAGGCAGGAACCACTCCCAAGCGCAAATTGGTGGAATTCAAGTCTTTTGACCTCGATTCCCTCAAGTTGGGAGACACTATCACCGTCGCAGATCTCGAATCTGTAGAATGGGTCGACGTTACCGGTACCTCTAAGGGTAGAGGTTTCCAGGGCGTAGTTAAGCGCCACGGATTCGCCGGTGTTGGCGGACAGACTCACGGCCAGCACAACAGACTCCGCAAGCCCGGTTCGCTGGGTGCGTCGTCCTGGCCTAGCCGAGTTTTCCCCGGTATGAGAATGGGTGGTCACATGGGTTGCGACCGCGTCAAAGTTCTCAACCTTCAGGTTGTCAAAATCATTCCTGAAAACAATCTTATCGTAGTCAAAGGCTCTGTTCCCGGGGCCAAAGGGTCTTATGTAACATTGGAGGCTTAACGTATGAAACTGTCAGTTTACAAAATCGACGGAACCGCTTCTGGAAAGGAAGCCGTTCTTGATGACGCAATCTTTGGCATCGAGCCCAACGATCACGCTATCTATCTTGACGTTAAGCAGTACCTTGCAAATCAGCGTCAGGGCACTCACAAGAGCAAAGACCGCAGCGAAATCGCTCACAGTACCAAGAAGATGGGTCGCCAGAAAGGCGGCGGCGGCGCACGCCACGGTTCCATCAAGGCCGGTATCTACGTAGGCGGTGGCCGTATCTTCGGTCCTCAGCCCCGCGATTATCGTTTCAAACTCAACAAGAAGCTCAAACAGCTGGCCCGCAACTCCGCCTTCACTTACAAGGCTCAGGAAGAGGCCATCACCATGGTTGAGCCTTTTGCAATGGATGCACCCAAGACCAAGGATTTCATCAAGATCCTGGACGCCCTCAAGGCTAACGGTCGCAAGACCCTGGTCATCCTTCCCGAGAATTCGAACAATATTTACTTATCGTCTCGCAACCTTCCTGAGGTGAAAGTCATCACCGTTGACGAAATCAACACCTACACCATCATGAATTCAAATCATCTGGTAATGGTGGATGGCGTTCAGGATATCATTGCAGAAAGACAAAAATAATCTAGAGCAATGGGAATTCTAATTAAGCCAATCGTAACCGAGAAAATGACGGCTCAAGGCGATAAGTTGAACCGTTACGGTTTTATAGTTGACCGCAATGCCAACAAAGTTGAAATCAAGCAGGCGGTCGAGCAGACCTACAATGTTTCTGTATTGAGCGTCAATACTGCAAACTACCACGGCAAACAGAAAAGCCGTTACACCCACGCCGGTATGCTGACCGGTCGCACCAATCACTATAAGAAAGCTTATGTGACTTTGGCAAAGGATGACAAGATAGATTTCTACAGTAACATTTAACGACCGGAAGATTATGGCAGTACGTAAATTCAAACCGGCAACCCCCGGTCAGAGGAACAAGGTGATCAGCACCTTCGAAGAAATCACTTGCACAACTCCCGAAAAGTCCCTGCTCAAGCCCCTGCGCAAGTCGGGCGGCCGCAACAACCAGGGTAAGATGACAATGCGCTATCTCGGCGGCGGTCACAAGCAGATGTACCGCGTCATCGACTTCCTGCGCGACAAGGACAAATACACAGCTACCGTCAAGACCATCGAATACGACCCCAACCGCACTGCACGCATTGCGCTGGTAGTTTATGAAGATGGTGAAAAACGCTACATAATCGCTCCTAACGGCATCAAGGTCGGACAGAAGATCGCTTCCGGCAGTGGTGTCGCCCCTGAAATAGGTAACACTCTTCCGCTCGCAGAAATTCCTCTCGGAACTCTGGTACACTGCATCGAGCTCCGTCCCGGTCAAGGCGCCGCTATGGCCCGCTCCGCCGGCACCTACGCTCAGCTTACCGCACGCGAAGGCAACCACGCCATCCTCCGTCTCCCTTCGGGTGAGACCCGCATGGTACTGGTAACCTGCCGTGCTACCGTTGGCACAGTGTCCAACACCGATCACAATCTGGAGTCTCACGGAAAGGCTGGCCGCGTTCGCTGGATGGGTCGCCGTCCTCGCAACCGCGGTGTCGTTATGAACCCTGTAGATCACCCGATGGGTGGTGGTGAAGGCCGTGCATCCGGTGGACACCCTCGTTCACGCAAGGGCCTGATCGCCAAGGGCTACAAGACTCGCAATCCTAAGAAGAACTCCAACAAGTTCATCATCGAAAGGAAAAAGAAATAATAACGGAATAAATTAGGAAATTATGAGTCGTTCACTTAGAAAAGGTCCGTACATTCAGGAAGCCCTCGAGAAGAGAGTCCTCGCTATGAATGAAGGGACAATGAAAAAAGAAGTAATCAAGACCTGGTCGCGTTCCAGCATGATTTCTCCTGATTTTGTAGGTCATACGATCGCAGTGCACAACGGAAACAAATTTATTCCGGTATACGTCACTGAGAACATGGTTGGCCACAAACTCGGCGAGTTTGCTCCGACACGCACATTCAGGGGTCACAGTGGTAATCGTTAATAAATAATTACTATGGGAGCTCGAAAAAGAGAAATGGCCGAAAGGCTTAAAGAAATAAAGAGTCGTACAGCTATCGCAAAGCTGAACGATGTTCCCACCTCGCCCCGCAAGATGCGTCTGGTAGCAGACATCATCCGCGGCAAGGAGGTCAACAACGCTTTGGATATCCTTAAGTATTCAAAGAAGGAGCCCGCAACAAGGCTCTCTAAGCTCGTGCGCAGCGCCATCGCCAACTGGGAATCCAAGAACGAGGACAGCCGCAAGGAGCTTGAAAACGGTAATGTTTACATCCAGACCATTATGGTAGACGAAGGTCGCACCTTGAAGCGCATCCGTCCCTGCCCTCAGGGCCGTGCCGGTCGCATCCGCAAGCGCAGCAACCACGTTACTATCGTACTCGGTACCAAGAATCAACCCGCTAAGGAGGAGGAATAATATGGGACAGAAAACTAATCCTATCAGCAACCGTATAGGTATCACCCGTGGTTGGGACTCCAACTGGTGCGGTAATTATCCCGAGCGCATCAAAGACGACGCTCAGATCCGTGAATACCTCAACGCCCGTCTGCAGAAGGCTTCCGTAAGCCGCATCATCATCGAGCGTACCATGAAGGTCATCACCATCAGCATCCACACCGCCCGTCCCGGCATCATCGTCGGCAAGAACGGCCAGGAGCTGGAGACCCTCAAGGGTGAGGTTAAGAAGATCTGCGGAAAAGACGTTCAGATCAACATCTACGAGGTTAAGCGTCCCGAAGCTGACGCCAACATCGTTGCCAACAACATTGCACGCCAGATTGAAGGCCGCGTATCATACCGTCGTGCCATCAAGATGGCTGTCGCATCATCGATGCGCGCCGGCGCAGAGGGCATCAAGGTGCTCATCAGCGGTCGCGTAGGTGGTGCCGAAATGGCCCGCAACGAACTCTACAAGGAAGGTCGTACCCCTCTGCACACTTTCCGTGCAGACATCGACTACGCCCTTGCAGAGGCTCACACCAAGGTCGGTGTGCTTGGCATCAAGGTTTGGATCTGCAACGGTGAGGTTTACGGCAAGCGTGACCTCAGTCCCAACGCAGGCGTAACAGCTGCGGGCAACGCAGGTGAGCGCCGTGGCGGCGAACGTCGTGGTGGTCGTCGTGACGACCGTCGCGGTGGCGAGCGCCGTGGTGGCGACCGTCGCCCCCGTCGTAACGACGCCGAGTAAACATCCTTTTACATCAAGAAAACGCCGACCTAAACAGTCGGCGTTTTTCTTATACATACACGCATAAAAAAACCTGCCGGCTTGGCAGGTTTTCGGTAATGACCGTCGGTGTGATTACTCAGCGGGAGTCTCTGCCGGAGCAGTAACTTCGCCACCCTCTGCGGGGATTGTGATCACGTTGTCGGCGGGGAGCTCGGGCTCGCCCTCTGCGGGAGCTGCCTGAATCTGATTCTCGATGCTCGAGGCTGCACTCTTGCTGGCCTTGGGGGTGAAGAATGTAGCCACTACGCAGAGCACCAGCACGATTGCTGCCAGCACCCATGTGGTCTTCTCCAGGAAGTCAGCGGTCTGACGGACACCGAAAGTGGTGTTGCCTGCAGCGAAGTTGGCTGCGAGTCCGCCACCCTTGGAGTTCTGAACCAGAACGATGAGTGTCAGAAGCACGCTTGCTACCACGATAATTACCGAAATAGTGATGTAAAGAGCTTGCATATTGTTGTTAATTATTTGTTTCCTTTCTATTTAGGGGGTGCAAAGTAAGCACTTTTTTCGCTATATAACAAAAATAGTTTTACCACTGCGCCACAGAGGCGTTGAAGATATCCTCTACCAGCGTCTCTATGATATCGTCACACAGCGCCGCCTCCACCTCGTCAAGGGTCAGATCGGCGTCATAATCTTGATATGCGGCGAACGATTTCTTCTCGAAATTCTCTTCCGGATGCTTGATGTTTTCGAAAGTCGCCTTGCAGGTAACGGTCAGGCGGTTCTGAGCCGGAGTCTCGTCCTTTGCTATACCCTGAGCCTTTACGTCATACGACTCCACGGTTACCACCAGCACCAGGTCGCCGTCCATTTCCACCTGCTCCAGGCTGGTAAGTTTCTTGAACTTGTCCTTGAGCGCCTCGGAAAGGTCGTTGGCCAGCGAAGGGTTCACCTTCATGGCGTTGTTGAGCACCGGCTCTATGGTGATGGTGTGCACGTCGGGGCGTATGGATGTTCCGGAGAAGGAATAGATTCCGCATCCGGAAAGGCACAGCGCCAGCGCCACCGTCATCATTATAATTCTGATTTTCTTCATTACAGTCCCAATTCTTTGATTTTCCGGTACAAAGTCCGTTCCGAAATGCCCAGTTCGGCCGCCGCCTGCTTGCGGTTGCCGTGATATTTCTCAAGAGCCTTCTCTATCAACTCCGATTTCTTCTCATTTATTGAGAGGTTGTCGCCCTCTTCTCTCTCCACGTGCCGCACCTCCATTGCCGCCTGCTCCTCCACGTCTGGATAGTCGTCGTGCGGTTCGTCCGGGTGGCCCACCAGCAGGTTGCCGTCGGCCGACACATATCTTTCCGCGGGCGCAGCGGCACGCGGCTGTGCATCGACCCGCTCCTTGAGCGTCTCTATCTCCTGCTTGAGCTGCATTATCATCTTGAAGATGATGTCGCGGTCGCTCATGTAATCGGCAGAGGCACTGCCCGCCAACGCCGGCAGCGACATGTTGAGGTCGTTTTGCAGGTATTTGGACAGGGTACGGCTGTCTATCATCCGCTCCGTCTCCATCACGGAAATGCGCTCCGCCACACTCTTGAGCTCACGCACATTGCCCGGCCAGCCGTATTCTTCAAGCTTGACCACCGCCTCCGGCGTAAGCCTGATGGCCGGCATCGTATATCTGGTGGCAAAGTCCAGGGCGAATTTGCGGAAGAGCATATGGATGTCCTCCTTGCGGTCACGCAAGGCAGGCATCCGGATAGGCACGGTATTCAGGCGGAAATACAAATCTTCGCGGAACCTACCCGCCTCTATGGCACGTCGCAGGTCGATATTTGTGGCGGCCACTACGCGGACGTTGGTCTTCTGGATTTTGGAAGACCCGACTTTCATGAATTCGCCTGTCTGGAGCACGCGCAGCAGGCGCACCTGGGTGGAAACTGGCAACTCCGCCACCTCGTCCAGGAACAGCGTGCCGCCGTCGGCCTCCTCGAAATAGCCCTTGCGAGTATCACTGGCGCCGGTAAATGCACCCTTCTCGTGTCCGAACAGCTCGGAGTCGATGGTTCCTTCCGGAATCGCACCGCAGTTGATGGAGAGGTAGACATTATGTTTGCGGGGGCTGTTGTAGTGGATTATCTGGGGGATGAATTCCTTGCCCACGCCGCTCTCTCCCGTGACCAGCACGGAGAGGTCGGTGCGCGCCACCTGGAGGGCAATGCCTATGGCGTTGTCCAGCGATGCGCTGTCGCCGATGATGCCGAATCTCTGTTTTATCGCTTCGAAATTCATAACCGCGAATTTACAATTTTTTCTTCACTAAATGCCGATTATTACTATATTTGCCCCAAATACGACAATACAAATTAACAGTTAAATAAATCAATCAAAAAATGAAAAAAGCATTACTTTGTGCAATGGCCCTCATGGCGCTTGTTTCCTGCAACAAGGTTGCCAAAATGGCCGAACTCGCAGACCTGGTAAAGGTTGAATGCAACCCCGAGGTTCTGGAAGTTGTCGCCGACAATATCGACGCAGACGTTACTGTAACTTTCCCCGAAAAATATTTCCACAAGAAAGCCATCCTGGAGGTTACTCCCGTGATGAAATTCGACGGCCAGGAAGTAGCCGGCGAGCCTTTCGTATATCAGGGCGAGAAGGTTACCGACAACTATAAGACTGTTGGCAAGGACGGCGCCAGCATCACCGAGCACGTAAACTTCCCTTACGTAAAGGGTATGGAGAAATCCGAACTCGTTGGCCGCGCAGTCGTTAAGTATAAAAAGAAATCATGGGCATTTCCCGAGGACATCAAGATTGCCGACGGTGCCAACACCACCTACAAACTGGCTCGCAGCACCGGTGCTTACGCTCCCGCAGCTGACGCTTACCAGGAGATTGTTCCCGAAGAGGTTGAGGCTCAGATTCTCTATCTGATCAACAGCGCAAACGTACGCTCCAACCAGCTCACCTCCGAGTCCATGAAGGAATACAAGACCGGCGTCAAGGACGTGATGAACGATTCCCGCCGCACCATCACCGGCACCGACATCCTCGCCTATGCATCTCCCGATGGTCCCGAGAAGCGCAACAACGCCCTTTCCAAAGAGCGTATGCAGTCTGCCAACAAGGCCTTCAAGCAGGTTTCCAAGAAACTTGAGACCGGCGGCGTCAGCACCCAGAGCATCGGTGAGGACTGGGAAGGCTTCCAGGAGCTGGTAAACAACTCCAACATAGAAGACAAGGAGCTCATCCTCCGCGTTCTCTCCATGTACAGCGATCCCGACGTCCGCGAACGTGAGATCAAGAACATGTCCAGCGTATACGGCACCCTTGCGAAGGACGTTCTCCCCGAACTCCGCCGTGCACGTTTCGTGACCAACGTAGAGTTCCAGAACTACACTGCAGAAGAACTCAAGCAGCTCGTAGAAGAGAACATCGGCGTGCTTGACGAAGAGGCCCTGCTCCGCAGCGCTACCCTTACCGACGACGAGACCGCCAAGATGGACATCTACCGCCAGGCCATCAACAAATATGACAGCGACCGTGCAAAGGTCAACACCGCCTGCATCTACATGGATCAGGGCAAGGAAGAGAAGGCAGAGTCCATCCTCAAGAAAGTTACCGACAAGACCACAGAAGGCCTCAGCAACCTGCTCGGCGTGCTCGCACTCCGCAACGGTGACCTCAAGAAGGCTGCCGAATACTTCGCAAAGGGCGACGACGCTTCCAGCAAGGCTAACGTAGGTACCCTTAACATCCTCAACGGCGACTATGCCGCTGCTGTCAAGAAGCTCGCCGGCACCGGTGATGTAAACGAGCCTCTGGCTTACATCCTGAACGGTGACCTGTCCAAGGCCGCTTCCCTCCTGAAGGACGACACAACCGAACTGGGCGCTTATCTGCGCGCTATCATCGCCGCCCGTCAGGGCAAGGCAGCCGCTGCAAAGGCAGAGCTCGCAAAAATCAAAGAATCTGCAGAGCTTCTGAAGAAGGCTGCTGACGATATCGAGTTCGCAAAGATCAAATAAGGTTTAAAATCATAACCGCAGAAAAGGTCAACTTTAATAGTTGGCCTTTTTTGTTAAAAAATTTTCGATACCTTTGCCGCCGATGTTACGCCATGTATTCACATACAACCAGACTTTCCCGCTTGAAGCGGGCGGTTCTCTGGACGGCCTTACAATTTGTTACCACACTTCGTGCGAACAAAAGGGCGACCGTCCCGTGGTGTGGATATGCCATGCCCTAACCGCCAATTCCAACCCCGAAGAATGGTGGGACACACTGGTGGGCAAGGGACTTCTGTTCGATACGGAAAAGTATTACATCGTGTGCGCCAACATAATTGGCAGCTGTTACGGAACCACCGGTCCTTCCAACTATTCCAAAGCGCCGATGGGCAATTTTCCGCTGGTTACGATCCGTGACCTGACACGTGCACATGAACTTCTGCGGGAACATCTGGGCATCGGGAAGATAGATTTTCTGGTGGGCGGCAGCAACGGCGGCTTCCAGAGCGTGGAATGGGCGGCCGGTTTCCCTGACCGCATCAAAAACCTCTGCCTGATAGCCACCAGCGCCATCGTAAGCCCTTGGTGCACCGCCACCCTGGAGGCGCAGCGCATGGCTATCAAGGCCGATCCGACGTTCGCGGAGGGCAAGGATCTCCGCGGAGGTATCGCCGGTCTGTCGGCAGCCCGCAGCATGGCACTGACCACCTACCGTAATTATGAAGGATACTGCCGCACGCAGTCCGAATCGAATCCCGACTTTCTGATTGCAAACCGCGCAGTCACCTATCAGCAGTATCAGGGGCAGAAGCTCTGCGCCCGGTTCGACGCCTATTCCTATTATAACTTGACGCTGGGTGTGGATACCCACAACGTGGGGCGCCGCCGCGGCGGGGTGGAAAAGGCGCTGGCCGGCATCAAGGCCAAAACCCTCTGCATCGGTATCGACAGTGACATCCTCTTTCCCGTGGGCGAAAGCAAGCGTATGGCGGACGCCATCCCCGACGCCGCGCTGGAGGTAATCACCTCCGACTTCGGTCACGACGGCTTTTTGCTGGAGCACGAACAGATTACACAATGTATTAAGAAACACTTTGACATATTCTAGACAATGAAACAATTCAAGGTAGCAGTAGTTGGCGCAACCGGTCTGGTTGGCAGCAAGATGATAGAAGTTCTGGGCGAAGTAAACTTTCCCGTAGGCGAACTTGTGCCGTGTGCATCTGAAAGGTCCGTGGGTAAGAAAGTCACCTTCGGCGGCAAAGAGTGGACCGTTGTCTCCCTGGCCGACGGTGTCGCCTCAAGGCCCGACATCGCCATTTTCTCTGCCGGCGGCAGCGTTTCCGCCGAATGGGCGCCCAAATTTGCCGAGGTCGGCTGCCGCGTGGTGGACAATTCCTCCCAGTGGCGCATGGATCCCACAAAAAAACTGGTCGTGCCCGAAATCAACGGCAGTGTGCTCACCAAAGACGATATGATAATCGCCAATCCCAACTGCTCCACAATACAGATGGTACTTGCACTTGCGCCCCTGCACGAGCGCTATAAAATCAAACGCGTGGTGGTTTCGACCTACCAGAGCGTTACCGGCAGCGGCATGAAGGGCATCCATCAGATGCTGCGCGAGCGCGGCGACAAGTCTGCCAAGGACCTGCCCAACGCCTATCCTTACCAGATAGACCGCAACGTTATCCCCCACATCGACGTTTTCCTGGACAACGGATATACAAAAGAGGAGATGAAGATGACCAACGAGACGGTGAAGATATTCGGCGATCCCGGCATCAAGGTCACCGCTACCACCGTGCGCGTACCCGTTACCGGCGGCCACAGTGAGGCTGTCAATGTCGAATTCGAGAAGGACTTTGATCTGGACGATGTTAAGGCCATTTTCCGCGAGAGAAAAGCGCCCGGATGCGTGCTATGCGACGATCCTTCAAAGAATATTTATCCTATGCCGCTGGATGCCTTTGGCCGCAACGAGGTGTTCGTCGGCCGTCTGCGCCGCGATTTTTCAGCGCCCAACTGCCTGAACATGTGGGTGGTAGCGGACAATTTGCGCATAGGAGCGGCCACCAATGCCGTGCATATTGCGCAATATTTGGTAGCAAATATTTTATAGCGTTTTCCTTTCGTATTGTTTCATTATTGCCAAATATCTCTTAACTTTGCTGGGATTATGGCCCGCAGTGGCCTTTGACCGAAAATATTAAGGGAAAAAGCAATATGAAATTATCGTCTTTGCGTGCACCTTTGATGATGCTGGCAGTGCTGTGCGCATTTGCGTTCGGCTTCCCCGTGAAAGCGGTGGCCCAGCTCGGAGGGCGCACAATCACTTGTACTGTAACCGACAAGCAGGGGCCAGTGCCCGGGGCAAATGTCCGGGTAGTAGACAAACCCATCGGCGGCTCAACCGACGCCAACGGTGTCATTACCCTTACCAAAGTGCCTTCGGATGCCGTTCTGGAAGTCTCCTTTGTGGGTTACATCACCAAGAAAGTCACTGTCGGCAACAAGTCCAAAGTATCCGTTTATCTGGAAGAAGATAAACAAAAGATCGACGAAGCCGTGGTGGTTGCCTACGGTCACCAGAAAAAAATTACCGTGACCGGCGCCATCGAAACCGTTACCAACGAGGAGCTGATCGAGACACAGGTGCCGAACTTCGCCAATGCGCTTGCCGGCCGTGTTGCCGGTCTGACCACGATTCAGGACAGCGGCCAGCCCGGAGCCGACGACGTAAGGGTATACCTTCGCGGTCAGGGTACATCATCCGATAATACTCCGCTGCTGCTAATCGACGGTGTCCCTTCCGACGGCAAGGCCGATAAACTGGGTATGCTCAACGTAAAGGAGGTTGCCTCGGTGACCGTCCTCAAAGATGCCGCATCCACCGCCATCTTCGGTTCCCGCGGTGCCAACGGCGTTATCCTTATCACCACCCGTCGTGGTGAGGCAGGCAAGACGGTGCTCGATATCCAGTTCACCTCCAGTGTCGCTTCGCTGCACTTCCCCTGGACAAGGGTCAATTCCTGGGAGCACGCCCAGTTGCGTAACCAGGCCCGCGCCAACGACGGCCAGGGCCCTGAGTTTACCGACTACCAGATTGCCAAATTCCGTGAGCAGAGCGGCGACCCCTTCTTCCCCAACCGCAACATGTACAAGGAGTCCATCGCAAAATTCGCTCCCACCGAGCGTTTCGATATAAATATCTCCGGCGGTAGCAAGAAGACCCGTTACTTTACCAACGCCAATATCATTTACCAGGAAGGTAACACCAAAATCCTTCCCAGAAAGACCCTCGGATACAACGCGCAGTTCAACATGCTGCGCTACACCATCCGTAACAACTTTGACTTCAACCTCAACGAAAGGCTCAAGATTTCGTTGAACATGTCCATATACTATCAGCGTACAAACCAGCCTTCCGGCGGTACCGGCGTGTTCGGAACAGCCCTTCAAACAATACCCACGACGCCCGGACCCCTTACCGTGGCAGGATATCTTGATTCCGATGGACGTGAGGTTCCCGCCGGCGTGGTCGTCCTGAACAGCTCCGGCAGTTCTGCGTGGGCAACCGTGAACCGGTCCGGTTATTATTGTAACACCAACTTCAGCCTTATCTCCCTTGCCCAGGTCGAATACGACATGAGCAAGATACTCAAAGGTCTTTCGGTTTCGGCATCCGTCGCTTACAACGACTTTGCCGGTGGCGCCCTCAGTGGTTCTTTGCGGGGATATGATTCCTATAAGGCATATCAGGCAAAGCACCCCGGCGAAAAGTCATATTACATTTGTATTAATGACAAAGCCGACGAAACGTTCAAAATCGACAATCGCAACACATACGGCAACCAGATGCTGCAAGCCCACCTGCGTAGCAACTACTACCAGCAGTTCGGACACCACAGCGTATCCGCCATGGTCTTTGCCCAGGCAGAAGTCAAGGTTAGTAACGTGATGAACAAACTGGACGCCTCTACCATAGAGGGCCGTATTTCATTACCTTATAAATATGCCGGTATTTCCGGACGTGTAACCTGGGACTACAAACAGAAGTATATGGCTGAGTTCGACGCCGGCTACAACGGCAGCGAACAGTTCGCCCCCAGCCACCGTTTCGGTTTCTTCCCGGCATTTTCTGCAGGATGGGTCGTTTCCAACGAGGAATTCTTCAAAAAGAATGTCCGCTGGATTGATACCTTCAAATTCCGCGCTTCCATAGGCAAGGTGGGAAATGCAAACATGGGCGGCGAACGATTCCTGTACTACTCCACCATCAACAGGAGCGCAGCCGGTGCTTCTGGATCATTGAATCAAAACCAGGGCGTTTCAATTTCCTATCTTGGCAACCCTCTGGTAAGCTGGGAGAACGTTATTAAACAGAATTACGCCATAGACTTTGCATTCCTCAAGAACTTCAGCGGAAAGGTCGATGTCTTTTTCGAGGACTGCAACAACAGGTTGTACATGCCCGCCTCGATGCCTAACGCCAGCGGTATCGCCTCTAACAGCATTCCCCGCCAGAATATCGGTGTCACCACCAACAAGGGATTTGAGGTGGAACTCAACTGGGGCAAGGAGTTCAGCCGTAAATTCCGGATGAGCGCCGGCGGCCAGTTCTCATACGCCCGTGCAAAGATCATCTATTGCGACGAAATCGAACTCGACGAAAGTTACTTCTACCGCAAGCGCACAGAGGGGTTCATGCCTGGTCAGCAGTGGGGTCTCGCCATCGATTATGAGAATACCGAGAACCACAACGGCTACATCAATACCCAGGAAGAGCTTGACCGTGCAACAGAGATGTACGACATCGGCACCCCCCGCCTGGGAGACTTTATGTATATCGACCAGAACGGCGACGGGCGCGTCGATGACCGCGACATTGTACCTATCAAGAACAGTTCCGTGCCCAACATTACCTACGGTTTCAACATTTCCTTCCAGTACCGTCGTGTAGGTGTTTCCGCACAGTTCAACGGTATGGGACAGGTTTCTGCATACCGAATGGGCCTGGGTGTATCTGAGCTGGGTACTGACGGTTGCTACACCGATTATCACCTGCGCGCCTGGACCAAGGAGCGTTTTGCAAACGGAGAGCCCATAGATTACCCCGCCCTCTCCACTCACGGCAATACCTCCCTGCGCGCAAATGACTTCTTCATCAACAACCGCGCATATCTCAGGCTCAAGAACCTGCAAGTATCCTATTCCATCCCCAAGAATAAATTGTTCCGCGCTCTCGGTGTTGCCAGCGGCAATATCATAGCATACGGCAACAATGTGTTCATTATAGATGCCCAACGCGTACGTGCCGTTGATGCGGAAACCAGTGGATCGTCCATCTCCTACCCTCTTAACAGAACTTACCAGATAGCTCTGGATATCAAATTCTAATCGGATCTTACTATGAAAATCAAGAATATCTTACTGTTATTTGTAATTGGCATAGCCCTGTGTTCGTGTAATAAAGTATCCGACTGGCTGGAAAAACAAAACACCGGCGACCTGAAATTCGAGGATATCTGGGAAGACGAGAACTACGTTGAAGGGTGGCTCAACAACTGCCTGGCGGCCGTCCCGGGACAAGGATGGGTATTCTCCGGAGGAGAGCCCCTCTGGGGTCTCACCGACGAGGGATGGAGTTCCCTCGACGCTGCCAACGGCGCCTCCCGAATCGTCTACGACGGCAATTTCTCTTCGGCAAGCTGGCCAGGCGCCCGCAATCTGTATGCCGGGCTGTTATACAGCATCCGTAATATTAATATTTTCCTGCACTATATAGTTCTCCCCGAGACTCCCGTCAAGAGCGAAGACAATCGCAGGCGAATGATTGCAGATGCATACGTCATCAGGGCGTATTATATGTTCGAACTCTTCAAGGAATATGGTCCGCTGTATCTCTATAACGAAGACGGCGCAACCGAAGAGGAATCGAATCCCCATTATCTCAATTATATCACAGACCTCACCGATTCTTATGTAAATCTGCGAAGAGTTTCTGCGGAGGATTATATCAATTGGATTCTGGCAGACTGTGACCGCGGTCTGGCCATAGATGACCTGCCCTGGCGCGCAACCAGCCCCAATATGTCAACCCGTATGACCAAGTCTCTGGCCTGGGCCATAAAGGCCAGGGCTATGATGTGGCTGGCCAGTCCGCTGTTCAACGATGGCAAGGACTACTGGGAAGATGCCTACAAAATGAATAAAGAGGCCATCAAGGTGCTCCGCGAACATGGTTTCGAGCTGTTCTCCGAATGCACCAACACCAGCAAGTTTGGCGAGGGCAACGGAAACGCTTTCCGCCAGTATCATTGCACCGCACCCGACTACCGTCCCACCCCTATCGACAAGGAGACAATTTTTGCCTATGGCGGCGCCTCCGGCAACTATGCTGCCAATTACATCGGCAGCAAGCACACCGGCACAGGTACATGCGGTATATGTCCTACACAGGAAATGGTAGACTGCTACGAAACCATAGACGGCGTGCCCGTCCTTGATCTGGCCAATCCGTATAAAGACCAGTATCATACACAACCTAACTTCAATCCTGACAACACCCTTTACAACGATCAGCATCCGTATGAAAACCGTGATCCCCGTTTTGAAGAGTGTATAATGCACCACGGTACCCCCTACTTCTGGGACAAGGCATACACAATGGATATTTCTTCAGAAGGCAGGAATTTCCGCAGCACGCTCCCTACCGAAATCTCTCAAACCCGTACGGGTTACTATTTCTGTAAAACCATTCCGCCGGACTGTACATTGAATGCACCTACCGGCGGTGCGGCCCCCAAGCAGTATAAATTCTCCGAACTCCTGCTGGACTTCGCAGAATGCGCCGTGGAGTCCGGACACCTTCAGGACGCCATCGATGCTGTCAACGAGATTCGTGAACGTGTAAAAATGCCTCCTCTTCCGGTGGAACTTGTTGCAGACAAGGATGCGCTGCGTTTGCGTGTCTATAACGAGCGCCGTGTAGAATTTGCGTTCGAAGAGACCCGTTACTTCGATTTGCGCCGCCGTTGCCGTCCCGAAGAAGAGATTCCCGGCATCAAGTATTTCTCCGCCATGGATGTAACATACGCCGGCGACTGGGCTGCTGCCACATATACCAGGGTCCCCCTGCGCGAAGCCATCCGCCACGGATTTGAGCCACAGTGCAAGCTTTCCCCCATTCCCAAGGGAGAAGCATCCAACTTGAAAAATATTACTGGCGTCAACTTCCAGAATTATGGTTGGGATTAGTTTGTCTTCCTATGAAAAAACATCTAGCTATGCGAAATAGATATTACATATCATTGATTCTGGTGTTTCTCCTTGCCGGTGCATTCCATGCAAATGCACAGAATGCCTCAATCATCGGACTCAAGGGTGCCGTTACGGACGAATTCGGCAATCCGATATACAACGCCCTTCTGGTAAGTCAGAATGGTGCAAACCAGTATATCACCAACCCGGACGGCTCTTATGACTTCCAAATCAGGGATGCCAGTACTTATGTTACGGTTTCCTATCCGGGATTCCACAACAAAGAAGTGCCGCTGAGCGACATTCTGGATGGCGACGGCGTCATTGTGCTTTCTGCCAGCGCCCAATACGAAGACGAACTCGTGGACCTGGTGTTCCACAAGATGCGTAAAAACCTGATTACCGGCAGCGTATCCACCGTAAGCGGAACGGAACTGCAAAAGACACCCACCCTCCGTCTGCAAGAAGCTTACATGGGACGTCTGGTCGGTTTGGGCAGCCTTGAGATAAACGCCAGCCCCTGTATGTTCCCCGAGAGCGGTGATTCCTGGGATACATACTACAGCTGGAACATCCGTGGTAAGCATTCGCCCAACGGCAACCAGTTTACCATGCTGGTAGACGGCATCAAATACGAAGGATACGACGGTCATATCTTCACATACTTCAATCCCCGTGAGATCCAGTCCATCTCCGTTATCCGCGATGCCGCCACCCAGGCACTTTACGGCATTCAGGGCGGTGACGGTATCCTCAGTATCACAACCCGCCGCGGCCAGCAGGGAGAGCCCCGTATAACCGTGGCTTACGACCACTCTTTGCGCATGACCGATACCGAACGCTACAAGATGTTCGATGCATACACATTTGCCACCATGCGTAACCAGGCCTGCATCAACGACGGCCTGACTCCCGAATACAGCGATCTGGCCCTGCAATACTACAAGGACGGAACCTGGCAGGGACATGACTACTACTCAGAATATGTCAAGCCCGTTACTACTCTCGACAAGCTTTACCTCTCCATCGGTGGCGGTAGTGAGTATGTGCAATACATGTGTAACTTCCAGTGGCTGCACACCGGGCCGATGTTCAACCAGCCCGAATACAAGGATATCACCTACAAGATGAATCCGGGTAGCGCCGACTACTTCCACATTGCATCCAACCTCGACTCCAAACTCAACTACTTCATTTCCGCGACATTTACCCTGCGCGGCGATTTCAAAATCGAGAATGGTCTGGGAAGTTGCCCGAACGACCGTATGAGAGTGCAGTACACAGATATGCTCCATCACGTTATGGCTACTGCACCCACCACTACGTCTTTGTATGCTCCCGAAGGTGCCATGGTAGACGGCAAGGATATCTCTTATATGCCGTTGTTCAGCGACCGTATGTCGATGGGCGGTATATGGGGCACCACTTATTATGTAAACCCTTACGGTGAGTTGACCCACGGCGGCCGCACCATGAAATATGCGACATTCGTCCATATGGACGCCAAGATCAACTTTGACTTCGGAATGATAACTCCGGGCCTGGGTGGCCAGGTCGGATTCGCCTTCAAGGGCGGCGGAGACAAGGATGTCGACTATACTATCAGTTACACCATGTATCAGGCCTCTGACCCCGGCCTGTCTTCTTTCAGGCAATTCGGCGGCGAGTTTGACACCAACGGTTACTCCAAGTATTACAGCTTTTGTTACAGCTACGAATATTTTGGCCGTATGGACTACAAACGCCACTTCGGAGACCATTACGTCCAGGCCGTAGCAATGGGTAACCACAGGGAGGTTGTAACGCGTGATATCGGCGGTATGAATAACATTCCTCACCGCAGCGAGATTTTCGGTATTAATGCCTTGTACTCTTATAAGGATAAATACATTGTCAATGGTACGCTCGGTTACTCCGGCAGTGACGAGTTCGCTACAAATAACCGCTTCTTCTTCACTCCCGGCGTCGGCTTGGGTTGGGTGGTTTCCAAAGAGGATTTCCTCAAGGACAGCCCCGTTCTCTCATACCTCAAGCTGCGCGGCAGCTATGGCGTTTCTGCAAGAGACCGGTTTACCACCTACCGTTTCGTATATAAGGCAGGTGTAAACACCAGTACATGGGACCAGGGCAGCATGGCCAATGAAAGTCTCGAGCCCGAGTATGTAAAGGGCTGGGATGGCGGATTGGATCTGACCCTGTTCAACTGCCTGACTTTCACCGGCAGTATCTTTAAGGAGAATATGGACAACGCCTACATGGACTCCACAAAATACATTCCTGTTTTCCAGGGAGTATCCTTGGGCAATTATCCTGCAACCAATACCGGTAAGTTCGAGAATCACGGCTATGAGATCGGTTTCGATTTCAACAAGCAGCTCAACAAGAACCTGGCGATATGGTTTGGCGCATCTACCTGGTATAACAAAAACACCGTCATATACATCGGTGAACGTGAGCGTCTGAAAGAAGACGGATATCCCGAAACGTACTACACAGAAGGCCACTCGAGCGGTGCCATCATGGGCTATCGCATCGATTACGAGCACAGTATGAATGGTGACGGTTTGTTCAATTCCCAGGAAGAGATAGATGCCTGCGGCATAGATTACAGCCAGGCCGGCAAGGTCCGTCCCGGAGATTTCATGTATGTCGACCGCAACGGTGACGGCGTTCTCAACTATAAGGACCAGTACCACTCCAAGAACGACTATGGCACAATGCCCAACCAGTATTTCAACGCCAACCTGGGCTTCCGTTACAAGCGGTTCGAGGCAAGCGCCATGTTCTATGGTGTCAGCAAGTATCTCAGACCCATCGGCGACCAGTTCTTTGTAGGATACAACAATAACGGCTTCTTCTGCGACCTTCACGAGGACGCATGGACCCCCGAACGTGCCGCTGCCGGTCTCAAGAGTTCTCCTGCCCTCTCGATGTCTTCTTCGGTCAGCACCTTGACCAATGCCTACAATGTTGTAGATGGCAGCTTCCTGAAATTGAAGAATGTGGAGATTGCTTATAACCTTCCGGAAAAGATTGCGGCAAAACTTTATACCCAGCAGATCAGGATAGCCTTGCAAGGTCAGAACCTGCTCAAATGGGACAAAATGCCAAGCAAGTACATCGATCCTGAAACGGGTTATCTGGGTGTTTGGCAACCCAGAAAGGTTTATAATATAGCTCTTAATGTCACGTTCTAAAGGAGGTATTATGAAAAAGTTATATATTTCTCTTATAGGTTTGTTTGCCGCCTTGATGGTGATGCCTGCCTGCTCCCAGCTTCTGGAGCCCGAACCCTACGGCCTTGTAGAACTGGATCTTGTATGGACCAAATACAATTATACCTCTTCTCTGGTCGGCTCTATCGGCAACGCCGCAGAGTTTTACCCTAATATGGTATATGCGGCTTACGGCGATGAGGCACAGAGTGTCAATGACCGTACAGGCGGAACTTATTACAACTGGTATACCCTGGATTTTGATGCCAGCACATACCCCATGGGGTCAAACTATGGCGGCTACTACAATAACATCCGCACCATAAACTTCTTCTTGCAGAACGAACATAAAATCAGTTTTACCAATGTTAAGGATGAAGAGCGTGAGACCTGGCGGACAAAGGCCCACTATTACAGGGCTCTCTACTATTTTATGCTGATGAAGCGTTTCAAATACGCAGTGATTTACACCACGCCGTATGACCTAAACGAAACATTCACAAGCGTAACCCGCAGCAATGTTGAGCAGATTGCCGACTTTGTGATGGACGAACTGGACTTGTGCCTGAACAGCACAGAGAACGAGAGTTCTCCCTACACCTTCCGCTGGCTCTATAATACCGGAATGAACCGTGGTTTCGCATGGGTATTGAAAGCACGTACCGCAATGTATGCCGCCAGCCCCCTTTATTATGAAGAAGGCAGCAAGTACACTTGGGAATATGCCTACCAGGTAAACAAAGAGGCCGTAGAACAGTTGCTTGCACACAACCACGCACTGTTTGATATCGAGCCCACCGACAACTATGCATACGGCCCCTACGATTATTATCACATTTACTACGGTACCGGCGGTCTGGATGCTTCGCGCAGCCAGAACAAAGAGACTATCCTCTCTAACGGCGGTTACAAAATCAAAATGTGGGAACAATATGGATTGCCTACAACAAAGGGTGTGCTGACCTGCGGTATATGCCCTACCCAGGAACTTGTAGACTGCTACGAAACCATAGATGGCGAACCTATCCTGGATTTGGAACATCCTTACCTGGATAAAGCTCATACACAGCCCAATTACAACAAGAACAATCACTTGTACGATCCCCAGCATCCGTACGAAAACCGCGACCCCCGTTTCTATGGCAGCATCTACTATAACGGTGCTCCCCGCTGGTGGTCAAATCCCGACTCCCTTCGCGTCGAGACATATGTGGGCGGCAACTGCGGCATCAGCGACGAGGCCAACGAAAAGCTCCACACCCGTACCGGCTATTACGTCCGCAAGTTCAATTGCGCGGAATCCGATATGGATACAGGTTCTTACGACGGAAGTATCCAATACGCCCGTCTGGCCGAGATGTTCTTGAATCTTGCTGAATGCGCCTGCGAAGCGGGTCATATGGAAGATGCCTACAACTACACCAACCTTGTCCGCGAACGCGTCGGCATGCCTGACCTGCCCGCCGGCCTGACCAAAGACCAGCTGCGGTTGCGCATCCGCAACGAGCGTCGCGTAGAACTCGCCTTCGAGAACTTCCGCTTCGACGACGTGCGCCGCTGGAAGATTATCGACCAGACAGAGGAGAATGTAACCGGAATGCGTATCATTAAAGATGATGCTACCGGAGAGTTTACATACACCCGCTTCAGCCTGGGCACCCGCACCAACAAGGGCGCCGACAAATATCTCCTCTTCCCTATGAGCGAGGAGGAAGTCAACAAGATGAAGTATCTCACCGGCGAAGACTGGCAAACACCCGGCTGGGGCTACAACGAATAATTTTATCTGCTTTATAAATAAGCGCTGCAGGTTCTCCTGTGGCGCTTTTTGTTATATGCCCGCAAAAATATTATGAAATTTTTGGTACTATGTATTGCAAGGTATTAAAAATTTTATATATCTTTGCATCAACAAATAATTATTCAACCTATATAGCAATGAAAAAGACAGTTTCGGCTGCAATAGGCAGCACCAATTTCGTGATAGACGAGGATGCTTATTCCCGCCTGGATTCTTATCTTGCAGCTTTCAGGGCACACCTGACCCCCAGCCCGGACAACGGAGAGGTGATCAGCGACCTTGAAAACCGCATCGCAGAGCTGCTTTCCGCCCAGACACGTGGTGAAGGCCGCGCAGTCAATATTGAAATGATAGATGACGTAATCGGCCGCATCGGCATGCCCGACGGCAGTGCTTTTACCGGCAGCAGCTCCGGCACCTCCGGCAGCGGAACCGCAGAAGAGGTCGTTCACAAATTCTATCGTGACGTCGACCGTCGCTCCATCGGCGGCGTTTGCAGCGGCATAGCAGCTTACTTCAATCTGGATGTTACGCTTGTGCGTGTGCTTTTCGTAGCCCTGTTCCTGTGCGCAAGCTGCGGCTTCTGGATCTACGTTGTGCTTTGGATCATCGCACCCAAGGCCCTCACGCCCACCGAGAAGTGCGAACTCCGCGGTTGGCCTACCACCTATGAAAATCTCTCCAAATTCACCGTCAGCAGATAACAGCCATGGAAAACATTTCTGAAAACGTGCGCGCTCAGATGCGCAAAGGGGTGCTTGAATACTGCATCCTGAGCCTACTGGCCAAGGAAGACTCCTACGCCACCAGCATCATCTCCAGCCTGAAGGAAGTCAATATGATTGTTGTGGAAGGCACTCTGTATCCGCTGCTCATCAGGCAGAAGAACCAGGGGCTGCTGACCTACCGCTGGGAAGAATCGCCGCAAGGCCCGCCCCGCAAGTACTATTCCATCACCGACAAGGGGCGCGAACAGCTTGCCCAGATGGACGAAGCGTGGAACGATATTATCTCGACCATAGAAAAGATTAAAAAATAACCGCTATGAAAAAGACACAGCAAGTCAATATCGGAGGATTTGCCTTCTCCGTAGACGAAGATGCTTACAATACCATAGATACATATCTGCAAAGCCTGAAGCGCTTCTATAGCGCCAATGCAGAGGGGGCAGAGATAGTAGAAGACATAGAAGAGCGGCTGGGAGAACTGCTCAGCGAGCGTTGCGGCCTGGACGGCGTTGTTTCCGCAGCCGATGCCCGTTATGCCATCGGCGTGCTGGGTACTCCTGCGGCAATAGAAGGTGACTCCGCTGCCGGCGAAGGCACAAGAAAGGCAACCGCTGCAAAGCGGCTCTACCGCGACCCCAACGGCAGGATGATAGGCGGCGTATGCAGCGGCCTGGCTACCTATCTCAACTGGGATGTGTCTCTGATAAGGCTGATTGTGACGCTGCTGGCTATCGGGCTGCTGGTTTTGGGACACCTTATCTTCCTTATCCCGATTCTCTATGCGGTTTGCTGGATTGCCATGCCAAATGCCGACACCGTGCAAAAGCAGTGCGAACTTCGTGGCGAGCAACTCTCCGCAGCCGGCATCGGGCAGCAGTACGCATATTCCAAACCTGCCGGGCAGGTTCCCGCAGGCAAGGTTGCCGGCCGTGTGCTGGGTGTCATACTTGGCATATTCCTGTTCTTCTCAGGCCTGAGCGCCCTTGGCAGCGGCATTTTCGCCTTTTGCCTCCCATCCCTGGCAACACTCAATCCCGACATCGCCGCCTGGTGGGCAGATATCTTATCGGAGACCGGCCTGTCCAGTTTTTTACCTTTGGGCATATCCACAATGATTGTAGCAGCCGTGGCCTACGCCATCCCCTGCATCCTGGCTATCTACTACGGCATCCTGCTCACATTCAACCTCAAGTCGCCCAAATGGCGCCCCGGCCTTATCCTGGTAATCATCTGGGCCATCTCCCTGATAGCCCTGGCCGTCCTGGTAGGCGTGGACATCATAAAGGTGATACAGTTTGACTGGTAAACTATTAAACTATACGATTATGAAACGTTCTTTTATAGACAAACTCCTGCTTGTAATTGCCTGGGTTGGCCTCATCGGCGGGATTCTGATCAGCATCGCATACAGTAGTTCCGTCTTTGAATCCGGACGCGAGATGTGCTTCCCTCAGGCTGCTGTCTACCTGATATTCGGCGTTGGAGCCTCCATTACAGGTTGGGCCGTATTAAAAGAACTCGTCTCCATTTCCGACAGATTACGGAAACTTGAGGATAAAAAATAAAAAGAAACGCTCGCTTAAAGGCGGGCGTTTCTTTTGTCTTACTTCTGCGTTTTATCTTTATCGGGACGTCTTGTAGGGTCTGCCCTGCGGGGATCCGGCTTGCCGGGCTTGCCTGGACGCTCGTGATCTTTGAACTTGCGGAAGAGGTGTTTGCGGAAGGAGTCTTCTGCAGCGAAGAAGGCAGCCACCTTCTTGATGGGAAGTACTTTCTTGAACTTGGCGGTGTACTGATCCATCAGGTCGTTTTCCGATTTTTGTGCCGCAAGCAAATCGTTAATTGCCTGCTCAACCTCTGCATCGGAGAGTTCAGCGGCCTTGTGAACCTTTCCGATAGCGGCCATGACGGCCTTGTGGGTCTCTTCTGAAGCTTTGCTGTATTCGTTGTAAACGGGCCAGAAAGCTTCTGCCTCTGCTACGGTGAGGTCCATCTGCTGTGTCAGGAAGGCCACCTTGTCGGCCTGGAAGCGCTCCTGCCTCTTCTCGGGATTCTTGAAATCCGGTTTATCCTGAGCCATTGCGGCCAGGCTGAATGCTGCCAGAAGGCAGATAGTCAAAAGTCTTTTCATATTGGTTGCGTTTTATTCCGCCTCGGCCAGCTGCTCATACAGGTATGCGCCGCTGAGTCCGTTGTAGGCAAGATATTCAATGATTGCGTCTTGAGAAATGTCGTCGGTCTCATCCTCTTCGTCCATCTCTGCAATTGTCTGGGCGCTGAGGTCCATCAAGTCCGGATAGGTCTCCAAAATGATTTCATCATCTTCCATGGCTGTCATAGCGCCATTCTGCGGAGTGGAGAAACGTACGGCGAACAATACTACGGCAACGACGCAGGCGGCGGCTGCAACCATCCACCATCGGTTCAGGTGGACGATGCGGCCGACGTGCTGCTTACCGCCGGATGCGACGCGCTGCATCACGCGCTCGCTCAGGGTATCGAAATACCCATCGGGAACGGTGTACGCGGGCTTTTTGAGCTCTTCGCGCTGCAGTATGTCGCTCTTATTATCCATTGTGTTATGAAACATATCCGGATTGTTAGACATAATAGACGATAAAAGGTTTAATAATCTATATCGATTCTGCTCTTGACATATTCCAGCACCTTGCCGTAGGCGTGGTGATAAGAGGCCTTGAGGGCGCCGACGCTGGTGCCCAGGGCCTTGGAGATATCTTCGTAGGGGGTTTCGTTATAATACCGTTCGCAGAACACCATCTGCTGTTTGGGAGGCAGCGTTTCGATGGCGGCTCTGAGAAGCTGTTGCAGACGATCGCCGTCAAATCCGCGCTCCGTCTTGAGCAGGCCCGCCACACGCTGCGGCTCCTGCGAAAGGGAAACATCGGCGGTAACGCGCTTTTTCCCAAGGAAAGAAAGCACTTCGTTGGTGGCGATGCGGTATAGCCAGGTGTAGAGGCCGCTGTCGCCTCGAAAGCGATCCATCGCGTTCCACGCCTTGACAAAGGTATCCTGCAGCAGGTCGTCGACAGCCTCGTGGCTGTTCACGATATGGCGTATATGCCAGTAGAGGCGTTCACCGTAGTTTTTCACCACCTGGTTGAACGCCTCTTCTTTCTGGCCGGCCTTGAAAAGCCGGAGGATGTCAGAATCGTCAAGCACTATTTAAGCATTGCCTTGACCTGGTTGTAAACGTTTTCTGCGGTAAAGCCCAGCTTCTGGTCAAGGACTTTGTAGGGAGCCGAGAAACCGAAGCTCTCAAGTCCAAATACCTTGCCATTGGCACCTACCAGGCCCTCGAGGTTGACGGGCAGGCCGGCGGTGAGGCCGAATACCTTCTTGCCTGCGGGAATCACGCTCTGCTGATATGCCTTGGTCTGGCTGCGGAACAGACCCTCTGAAGGAGCCGATACGATGCGGACCTTGACGCCGTCCTTGCGGAGCAGCTCGGCACCGGCCTCAAGGGTGGAAACCTCGCTGCCGGAAGCCACCAGAATAACATCGTAGCGCTCGTCACTGCCGGCAACCACATACGCACCCTTTGCAACCTGGCTGTAGTCGTTACCCTCGGGCAGATTGACGATGTTCTGGCGGGAGAGAATAAGGCAGGTCGGTGTGGAGGTGTTCTCCATGGCGAGTTTCCAGGCCACGGTGGTCTCCTCCACGTCTGCGGGACGGAGCACCAGGGCTGAATTCTTGCCGTGATGGTTTTTGAGCTTCTCCATCAAACGGATCTGCGCCTCTTGCTCTACGGGCTCGTGAGTAGGGCCGTCCTCACCTACACGGAATGCGTCGTGGGTCCAGATGAACTTCACGGGAGTCTCCATCAGAGCTGCCATACGGATGGCGGGCTTCATATAGTCGGAGAATACGAAGAAGGTGCCGCAGGCGGGGATTACACCGCCGTGCAGTGCCATACCCAGGCAGCAGCACGCCATCGTGAGTTCGGCTACACCGGCCTGCAGGAATGCGCCGGAGAAGTCGCCGGCCTTGAGGGCATGGGTCTTCTTGAGGAAGCCGTCGGTCTTGTCGGAGTTGCTAAGGTCGGCGGATGATACAATCATATTCTCTACCTGCTCTGCGAGTGCGCCCAGAACGGTGCTGCTGGCTGCGCGGGTGGCGGCGCCGGCCTTCTGCTGAATGGCTGCCCAGTTGACCTCGGGAGCGGCGCCGCTGAACCATTTCTCCAGCTTGGCAGCCTTGTCTGGGTTGGTCTTGGCCCATTTGGCCTTGATGGCCTTGCGCTCTGCAACGATTGCGAGCAGCTCTTTGCGGCGGCGGTTGTAGAGCCTCTTGACCAGCGGGAACACCTTGAAGGGGTTCTCCGGGTCACCGCCAAGGTTCTTGATGGTGTTCACATAGTTGTCGCCGCCCAGCGGTGCGCCGTGGGTTGCGCAGCAATTCTCGTAGCTGCTGCCGTCGGCCTTGCGGGCACCCTTGCCCATAATTGTGTGGCCGATAATCAGCGTAGGAGCGTCTTTCACGGCCTGTGCCTTCTTAAGGGCGCGGCGGATCTGCTGTACGTCGTTGCCGTTAATCTCGAAGACTTTCCAGCCCCATGCCTGATATTTCTTGGCGACATCTTCGCTGGTGACCTCCTTGACCTCGGTGGAGAGCTGGATGTCGTTGGAATCGTAGAACATGATCAGGTTGTCGAGCTTCAAGTGGCCTGCCAGACGGCCAGCGCCCTGCGAAATCTCTTCCTGAATACCGCCGTCGGAGATGTAGGCATAAATGGTGTGCCCCATCACCTCATTTCCCAGGCGTGCTGCCAGAAACTTGGCGGCGATGGCTGCACCCACAGCAAAGGTGTGACCCTGGCCCAGGGGACCGGAGGTATTCTCTATGCCGCGGTCTACGCAAACCTCGGGGTGACCGGGTGTAGGGCTGCCCCACTGGCGGAATGCCTCAAGCTCGCGCATCTTGAACTTGCCGGTGAGGGCAAGGGTGGAATAGAGCATCGGGGACATGTGTCCGGGATCCAGGAAAAAGCGGTCACGGCCTTCCCAGCGGGGATTTTCGGGGTCATAGACCAGGAACTCGGAGAAGAGCACGTTGATGAAATCGGCACCGCCCATGGCACCGCCGGGGTGGCCCGAATTAGCTTTTTCGACCATAGATGCTGCAAGAATACGGATGTTGTCCGCAGCAAGATTCATTGTAGAGATTCTGTTCATATCGGTTGGTTTTGTTTATTTGTCGAAGTTTGGGTTCCGCTCCGGCGCAGCCGAGCTGGATATATCACACAAAAATAACGAAAAATGGTGTATATTTGTACCGATTAAGGCCCTTCTACATGAAAAACATAAGAGATTTCTGCATCATCGCCCACATCGACCACGGTAAAAGCACCCTGGCCGACCGCATGCTGGAGTATACCAAGACTCTGGACCAGCGGGAAATGGAGGCACAGGTGCTGGATTCGATGGATCTGGAGAAGGAGAAGGGCATTACCATCAAGAGCCACGCCATCCAGATGGACTATGAGAAGGACGGCGAAAAGTACGTTCTGAACCTGATTGACACCCCCGGCCACGTCGACTTCTCTTACGAGGTGTCGCGCGCCATCGCCTCATGCGAAGGAGCACTGCTGGTGGTGGATGCCACCCAGGGCATTCAGGCGCAGACCATATCTAACCTTTATCTGGCCATCGACCACAATCTGGAAATCATCCCCGTCATCAACAAAATCGACATGGATGCGGCGCAGCCGGAGGTGGTCCGCGACCAGATTGTGGACCTGCTGGGCTGTGACCCCGACGATGTGCTGCTGGTGAGTGCCAAGACCGGCGAAGGGGTGAAAGAGGTGCTGGACGCTATCGTGGATAAGATTCCCGCTCCGACCGGAGACCCCGACGCCCCGCTGCAGGCCTTGATCTTCGATTCCGTCTTCAACCCGTTCCGCGGCATAATCGCCTATTTTAAAGTTGTCAACGGCAGCATCTCTACCGGCGACAAGGTCAAGTTTGTAAACACCGGCAGCGAGTATGTGGCCGACGAGGTCGGCGTCTTGAAGATGAAGCTGGTGCCGCGAAAGACCATCGAATGCGGCAGTGTGGGCTACATCATCTCCGGCATCAAGAATGCCGTGGAGGTGAAGGTCGGCGACACCATAACCCATATAGAAAGGCCGTGCAGCGGCGCAATCGCCGGCTTCGAGGAGGTAAAGCCGATGCTCTTTGCGGGTGTGTATCCCGTGGAGGCGGATGAATACGAGCAGCTGCGCTCGTCGCTGGAAAAGCTTCAGTTGAATGACGCCTCGCTGGTGTTCGAGCCCGAGAGCTCGCTGGCGCTGGGGTTCGGCTTCCGCTGCGGCTTCTTGGGCCTTCTTCACATGGAAATTGTGCAGGAGCGCCTGTTCCGCGAGTTCGATATGGACGTAATCACCACCGTCCCGAACGTATCATATAACGTATATACGACGCAACGCGAGGTCATCCAGGTTCACAACCCCTCCGGATTGCCGGTAGTCAATATAATAGACCATATAGAAGAGCCGTACATCCGCGCGCAGATAATCTCGCGCAGCGATTTCTTCGGCCCTATAATGAAGCTCTGTCTGGACAAGCGCGGCACCCTGGTCAGCCAGCATTTTATCACTGCCGACCGCGTCGAGCTCAACTACGACATGCCTCTGGCGGAGATAGTCTTCGACTTCTACGACCGCCTGAAATCCATTTCAAAGGGCTACGCATCGTTCGACTATCACGTAATCGGCTATCGCGATGCCGATCTGGTCAAGCTGGATATCCTTCTCAACGGCGAGCAGGTCGACGCCCTCTCCAGCCTGATACACCGCGATCACGCCTACGACTTCGGCCGCCGCATCTGCGAGAAGCTCAAGGATTTGATACCGCGCCAGCAATTCGACATAGCCATCCAGGCCGCCATCGGCGCCAAGATCATCGCCCGCGAGACTGTGAAGCAGGTGCGTAAAGACGTCACCGCCAAATGCTATGGCGGCGACATTACCCGCAAGCGCAAACTGCTGGAAAAGCAGAAGCAGGGCAAGAAGCGCATGCGCCAGGTCGGCAACGTGGAGGTGCCTCAGAGCGCCTTCATGGCCGTACTAAAGCTGTAATTAAAGATAAAACGCGGAGGTAAGTTCCCGATAACGCTCGTCACCGATGACGAGCGTTTCTGTTTCCAGATGGCCCGCGTCGGGAGAGAATTCCAGCAGCAGGCGCTTGGGAAGGGATTTGGGCTTGGTCTTGACGAACCATTGGCGGCGGAGCGACCAGCCGGCGCAGAGGGCCTCCAGAATCATCTTTTTGCCCTGGTCGAAGGGCAATATCAGCGACAGGCGGCCACCCGGTGAGAGCATCTTCGATGCGGCAAAGAGCAGGTCGGTGCGGCTGAGGGTGTCGGTGCTGCGGGCGGTGTCGCGTTCGGCGCTGCCGGAAGGCAGGCTTTCGTCGTAATATGGCGGGTTGGTGAAGATGTGGTCGTAGGCGCAGGGGTCGGCCTCATCGGCATAATCCTGAAGAGAAATCTGACGGACCGAAAGATGCCCAGCCCACGGCGACGCTTCAAAATTTTCGGCGGAATCGGCCACGGCGCCCGCCTCTATATCCACTGCGTCAATCCGGAAATCGGCCTGACCGGCATTGGAAAGCTTCTGCGCCGCCATCAGAGCCAGTATGCCGCAGCCGCAGCCGGCATCCAGCAGACGCTTAGCAGCTGAAATATCCATCCAGGCGCCCAATAATACAGAATCGACCCCCACTTTCATTGCTGTGCGGGAGTCGTTAACTGAGAATTGACGGAAGGTGAACATCTTTTATAGATAGCCGGTCAAGGTTGTGTCATGCCCGGCTTGACCGGGCATCTCACACAAAGAGTCCATCCTTCATCTCCAGGGTACGGTCGCTCATGGCGGCCAGATCCTTGTCGTGGGTGACGATGACTATGGTGATGCCGTATTTGTCGCGCAGGGTAAAGAACATGTTGTGAAGTTCTGCGCGGGTCTTGCTGTCCAGATTGCCGGACGGTTCGTCGGCAAACAGAATGGACGGGCTGTTGATGAGGGCGCGGGCCACCGCCACGCGCTGCTGCTCGCCGCCGGAGAGTTCGGCGGGCTTGTGTGTCTTCCGCTCCGCGATGCCCAGGTCGTCGAAAAGGCCGCGGGCGCGCTCCTTTACCGCAGATGTCAGGTTATTCCCGATCATTGCCGGCAGCAGGACATTCTCCATTGCGGTGAACTCCGGCAGCAGGTGGTGGAACTGGAACACGAACCCTATCTTACGGTTGCGGAAGGCGGCCAGCTGCTTCTCGCCAAGGGAGAAGATGTCGGTGCCGTCTATGAGCACCTTGCCGGCGTCGGGGCGCGAAAGCGACCCGAGTATGGAAAGCAGGGTGGACTTGCCGGCGCCGCTGGCACCGACGATACTTACCACCTCGCGGTCCGAGGCAGAAAAATCGATACCCTTAAGAACCTTAAGGGTACCGAACGATTTTTCTATGCCTGTAGCTTGTATCAAAGCTGTAGCTGTGTCAGGAGAAGGATTACTCCTCCTCTTTCTGAGACTCTTCGTATTCCTTGAGGAGCTTCTCCTGAACATCCATAGGTACCTGCTGGTACTCGATGAAGGTCATTGTGAAGGTTCCGCGACCGGAAGTGATGGAGCTCAGGGTTGTGGAATAACGGTAGAGTTCTGCCAGAGGCACGCGTGCGCGGAGTACCTGGAAGCCCTTCTCGGCGCCCATACCCTCGATGATACCGCGGCGGTTCTGGATATCGCTCATAACGTCACCTGTGCAGTCACCGGGAACCATAATCTCTACCATATAGATGGGCTCCAGAAGCTTGGGACCTGCCTTCTTAAAGGCATCCTTGAAGGCGTTGCGGCCGGCGATGATGAAGGCGATTTCCTTGGAATCTACCGGGTGCATCTTACCGTCGTAGATGTAAACGCGGATGTCGCGGGCGTAAGAACCTGTCAGAGGGCCCTCCTCCAGTTTCTGCATGATACCTTTCTTGATGGCGGGCATGAAGCCGGCATCGATGGCACCACCGACAACGCAGTTTACAAATTCGAACTTGCCGCCCCAGTCCAGATCGGCCTCTTCCTTACCCTTGATGGTGAGCTGAGTGTCCTTGCCGTCGATTTTGAAACGTCCTGTAGGTTCAACACCCTCTACGATGGGCTCGATGAGCATTACGACGCGGCCGTACTGACCTGCACCACCGGACTGTTTCTTGTGGGTGTACTCTGCGGTAGCGACCTTGGTGATGGTCTCGCGGTACGGGATCTTGGGTGCGAAGAACTCGACGTCAATCTTATAGTCGTTGTTCAGATGCCACTTGAGGATGTTGATGTGCTGCTCGCCCATACCGTTGATGATGGTCTGACGGAGTTCCTTGGAGTACTCGATACGCATTGTAGGGTCCTCTGCGGCTGCGCGGTTGAGAGCCTCGCCCAGCTTCTCGTCGTCCTTCTCGTCCATAGCCTTGATGGCTGTGCGGTATTTTGCCGGCGGGAATTCGATGGGAGGGAATGCCACGTCGTAGCCGGGAGTGTTCAGGGTCTGGTTGGTCTTGACAGCTTTCAGCTTGACTGTACAACCCATATCACCTGCAACCAGCTCGGTAACTTTCTCTTTCTTCTTACCTGCAACGGCGTAGAGAGTGGTGATGCGCTCCTTGCTGCCGTTGTCTACGTTTACGAAGTCCTGACCTTCAGCAATCTTGCCGCTGACTACCTTAAAGTAGGTAACATCGCCAAGGTGCTGCTCCAAGGCTGTCTTGTATACGAAAAGGGATGTCTTGCCGGAAGCATCTTCCTTAGGGGCGGGAGCGACCTCGGTGAGGAATTCGAGCATGCGCTTAACACCCATGTCCTTCTTGCCGGAGATGCAGAAGATCGGGTAGAACTCACCCTTTACGAAGCCTGCGTTCAAACCTGCGTGGAAGTCTTCCTCGGAAAGTTCGCCTGCTTCAAAGAATTTCTCCATCAGAGCCTCATCGCTCTCGGCTGCCATCTCCACCATAGCGGCGTGCATCTCCTCTGCGCGGCCCATAAGGTCTGCGGGGATGTCACACTCCTCGGTTTTGCCGTCCTCTCCGGAGAACTTGTACATCTTCATCTTGAGGGCGTCCACAACTGCGTTGAACTCCAGACCGGGGTTGACAGGAAACTGTACGGGAACAGCCTTTGCTCCGAATGCCTGGTGCAGGCTGTCCATGGTGTTGTCCCAGTTTGCCTTTTCGGTTTCGAGCTGGTTGACAGCAATCAGCATCGGTTTCTTGTACTGCTCTGCGTAGCGGCCGTGGATCTCGGTGCCGACCTCAACGCCTGCGCCGGCGTTGACAACCATGATTGCAGAATCGCACACGTTCAGGCCAAGGATTGCACCCTCAATGAAATCATCGGCGCCGGCGGCGTCAATAAAGTTGAGCTTGTGGTCCTGGAACTCTGCGTAGAACGGAGTGGAATAGATGGAGCGCTGGAAAATCTGCTCTACCTCGGTGTTGTCGGATACTGTGTTCTTACCTTCGATTGTCCCCCTGCGGTCGATGACTTTGCCTTCGAACATGATGGTCTCGGCAAGGGTGGTTTTACCGCAGCGGGTACCGCCAAGCAGGACGACGTTGCGAATTTTGTCTGTGGAGTAATTTTTCATCTTATAATATTGTTTTTACTTAATTCTTTGAAGCCCAACGGGCGCGAAAAGTGCGCAAAGTTAAGAAATTATATTCATTTCATCAACTAGCCTAGCGCAACCTCCGAATTTCTCTATGATGAACAGCACGTAACGGATGTCCACGCATATACAACGCTGCAAATCAGGCTCAAAGATGATGTCGCCGGACATCGATTCCCAGTTGCCGTCAAAGGCCAGGCCAATCAGGTTGCCGTCGGCATCGAGCACCGGGCTGCCGCTGTTGCCGCCGGTGATATCGCCGGTCATAATGAAGCAGGCGGGCATCGAACCGTCCGGACGGGCATAACGGCCGAAATCCTTATTCTGATAGAGCTCCTTCAGACGTGCCGGAACCACAAACTCCCAGTTGTCGGGATCCTCCTTCTCCATAACGCCCTTCAGGGTGGTGTAATAGTCGTACAGCACGCCGTCTTTGGGCGAATAGGACTTCACGGTGCCGTAGGTCAAACGCATGGTGAAGTTGGCGTCGGGATACATCGCCTTACCCTTTTTCATCTCCATCTGGCCGCCGATATAGGCCTTGTGGCCATCCTCGAGCTGCCTGGAGAACTCTTTTGTGGAGTTGCTGAATACCAGATATGCATTCATCACCGAATCGAAAAGCTTTGCGGCGGGATCCCCGGCAAGTTTCTCTTCGGCACCCTCCTCTGCCCTGGCTGCAGCCAGCTTTTCTGCAGAGGCGAAAGCAGAACGGTCGAAAAGATCTGCCACGTAAGCCTTTACATCGCCGCCGAAATCGGTGTCGATAGTATTATAGAAATCGGGAAGATTCTCCTTGCCTACACCCTCTCGGAAAATCTCTATCATGCGTGCCGTCACCTTGCGGTCGGTAGGCTCGGAATAGTTCTTATAGAAGCGCTCTATCCGGGCGTCAAGATTCTCGGAAGCGGGTCCCATGGATACTACGCTGCTGGCAATCTGCATAATCTCTATGTTGCCCAGTGTCTCGCGAAGATAGGTGGAGAGTTTGAGCGCCTCGCGGCGGCCGGCTACGGCCTGGTTGATGTCGTCCAGCGCCTTGCCGTACTTTTTCTGCCGGCTCTTCTTTTCATTCACCCATTTAGTGAATTCTGCCTCTTCCTGAGCCCTGCGCTCCTCTACGCCGAGTTTTGCAAACGCTTCGTTCATTCCCATCCACTTTTTCCAGGCGTTGGTGCTTCCGCTGTACTTGCTGGCATACTTAATCTTGACAGCCGGGTCGGCCAGCATATCCTCAAGCAGGATTTTCTGGCGCTCGCCGCGACAATATATGCCGATGGCGTTGTTGACATCGCGCTGCTGTGCCACTTCGCTGCTGGTCATAAAGCGGTTGGTGCGGCCGGGATAACCCATTATCATGGCGAAATCGCCGTCACCAATGCCCTTGACAGATACATTCAGCTTCTTTTTCGGAGTTAAAGGGATGTTTTCTTCCGAATACTCTGCCGGGTTGCCGTTTTTGTCGGAGTAGATACGGAACACAGAGAAATCGCAGGTGTGGCGGGGCCACATCCAGTTGTCGGTGTCGGCGCCGAACTTGCCTATAGAAGACGGCGGAGCGCCCACGAACCGGATATCCTTATAAACCTTATATCCAATCAGATAAAACGCGTTTCCGCCAAAGAAAGATACCACGGATGCCTTGACAGATGCGTCGGCAGCCTGGAGCGGGGCGGTGAGTTTTGCAGAAATCTCGTCATATGCCTTCTTGAACGCCTCATCGTCTTCACAATCCTTGGTTGCCTTGTTTATCTTGTCGGTGACATCGGTGAAACTTTGCAGGAAGGTCACCGTGAGGCCCTCCACAGGCAGTTCCTCGCTAAAGCTCATAGCCCAGTAGCCGTCGGCCAGATAATTGTGCTCCACGCTGCTCAGCGCCTGGATGGCACCGTAACCGCAGTGGTGGTTGGTCAGCAGCAGACCCTTGTCAGAAACGACTTCGCCGGTGCAGCCGTTGCCAAAAATGACCACGGCGTCTTTGAGAGAGGATTTGTTGATGCTGTAGATTTCATCGGCCGTGAGGCGGCAGCCCATCTTCTGCATGGTTTTGATATTCATCTTCTCCAGAAGCGGCAGCAGCCACATTCCCTCGTCGGCGGCAGCACCTACAGTAAGCGCCACGGCCAGCAAAACAGTAAATAACTTCTTCATTTTTAAAATATTGATGATATGGCGGTAGTGATAATCACTATCGGCGCCAGATACTTGATTACAAAAAACAGCGCGGAGGCCAGCGGCTTGGAAACCGGTATTTTGCCGCCGTCGGTAATTTCGTCCACAAATATTTTCTTCTTGATGACCCAGCCCACGCAAATCACCGCCAGCAGGCCGCCCGTTGTCATAAGGATATTGGAGGACACATAGTCGAACTGGTCAAAAATGCTCCTGCCGCCGATGGTGATGCTGCGCAAAGCACCTTGGGACAGGGAGCATACGCTGCCGGTCAGAAGAAGGATTCCGGCGCAGATGGCACTCGCGGTGCGGCGGCGGACCTTACCCACATCCATGATAGTGGCCGTCATTACCTCGAACAGCGACACCGAAGAGGAAATCGCCGCCAGGAACAGCGTCACAAAGAAAAGTACGGCGCACAGGCCGCCCAGAGGCATCTGGGTGAAAATCTGCGGCAGGGTGACGAACACCAGCCCGGCGCCCTCGGAAGGATTGATGCCGAAGGCGAATACCGCCGGCATAATGGCGCAACCCGCCAGCATGGCAAAGAAAGTGTCGCTGACGGTGATGATGGCGGCATTTTTGGTCAAATTGCTGCTTCGGGGGGTATACGAGCCGTATGTCACCATCATGCAGGCGCCCAGACTCAGGGAGAAGAAGCTCTGCCCCAGCGCCGCCAGCAGCGAACTGAAGGTGAACTGCGAAAAGTCGGGCTTGAAAAGATATTGCAGGCCCGCCTGCGCCCCCGGCAGCGTTACGCTGCGGATGCCTATGAGCACTATGAGCGCAAACAGCAGCGGCATCATCAGCTTGCTGGTCTTCTCGATTCCTTTCTGTACGCCGAGATTGATGATGCCGATGGTCAACAGAATGAATATCAGGCTGTAGACTATTGGCGAAAAGCTGCTGGATACGAATCCGCCGAATATAGCCGCACTGTCCAGGACGGCCCCGCGGTGGAATCCGGGAGCGATGGACATCACCAGATAACGGATGGTCCAGCCGCCCACAACCACGTAGAACGACATTATCATGAAGCAGGTCAGCATTCCCAGGATGCCGGCCGCGCCCCACCCTTTTTTCCCGGTGACTTTGATGTAGGCGTCGCGGGGACTTCCGCCGCCGCGCCTTCCAATCACCATCTCGGCCAGCAGGATAGGAGTGCATATCAGAAGCGTAATTATCAGATATACAATGATAAAGGCTGCGCCGCCGTTCTGCCCCACAAGATAGGGGAAACGCCACAGGTTGCCCAGCCCGATGGCACTGCCTATCGCGGCGGCAATCATGCCGAAGTTGCTGGAAAAGGCGTCCTTATTCTTCTTTTCTGTCATATACCGCAAATTCGTATGTCAGGCCGCTGACGGGGTCGGTTTCAGTCTCGCTCCGTTCTGTCAGCAGCCATTCTTTGGTGGTGATTTCCGGGAAAAAGGTGTCGGCATCTTCTACCACGGTGTGGACGTGGGTCACATAGAGCCGATCAGCCGACGAAATCGCCTGTGCATAGAGCCTGCCGCCGCCCATGATGAAGATTTCTTCTCCGGAAGCCATCTCCAGCGCCTGCTTCAGCGAACCGGCCACCTCGAAGTCATCTCCTTGTTCTAATGTGCTGCTTACCACAATGTTGCGGCGGTTCTTGAGCGGACGGCAACCGATTGACTCCCACGTCTTGCGCCCCATAATAACAGTATGGCCTTGCGTGATCCGCTTGAAATATTTCAAGTCGGCACTGATGTGCCAGGGCATGTCGCCCGCGCGTCCGATGGCCAGATTGTCGCTGACCGCAACGATAATGTTGATCATAGCTACACTGCCACCGGGGCTTTTATTGCGGGCCACGGGTCGTAGCCTTCCAGGGTGAAATCTTCGTATTTGAAATCGAACAGGTCCTTTACATCGGGGTTTAGCCGCATCGTGGGCAGCGGACGCGGGGTGCGGCTCAGCTGCTCTGTTACCTGGTCGAAATGGTTTCTGTAGATGTGTACGTCGCCGAATGTGTGCACAAAATCGCCCGGCGTATAACCGGTTACCTGCGCCATCATCATGGTCAGAAGGGCGTAGGAGGCGATGTTGAACGGCACACCCAGGAAGACGTCGGCGCTGCGCTGATACAGCTGGCAGCTGAGGCGACCGTCGGCGACATAGAACTGGAACAGGCTGTGGCACGGCGGCAGCGCCATCTTGTCGACCTCGGCCACATTCCAGGCCGATATTATATGACGTCGGCTGTCGGGATTCTTCTTGAGCGACTCTATGACGTTGGCCAGCTGGTCGATGTGTCCGCCGTCGGGGGTGGGCCAGCTGCGCCACTGATGGCCGTAGACCGGCCCCAGGTCACCGTTTTCATCGGCCCATTCGTCCCAGATGGTCACCTTGTTGTCGTGCAAGTACTTGATGTTGGTATCGCCCGCGATGAACCACAGCAGCTCGTAGATAATGGAGCGCAGGTGCACCTTCTTGGTGGTCAGCAGCGGGAATCCCTCCTGCAAATTGAACCGCATCTGGTAGCCGAACAAGCTCTGCGTGCCCACTCCCGTGCGGTCGCTCTTCATTGTGCCGTTTTCGCGGATATATCGCAACAGGTCTAGATATTGTTTCATTCTTGTATCGTTGTAGCTACAAATATAGTGATTTATTGTGGCATTATTGTCCGTGGCACCCAACTGCTTATTTCTCAACTCTTTGTATACTTTCCCTTGTGCATTTTTACACAAGGGAAAGTGCGTAAATTTGTGGTTATCAGGGTTGTAAGTGCCACGCGGGTATGTTCGCGACGAGCGGCAGATGGTCGCTGGCGCCGCCGTTGTACCGAGGGCCTACGTTGGTTCGGCGCGGCTTGCTGCCCATGAAAGACTTGTCCTCTTCAAGCAGAAAATCGGGCTTGTAGGCATCCACAACGCCGATTATTGCCACCGCAGCGGGGGAGGCCATCAGCTGGTCTATCGTCTCCCATTTCCCTTTGAACTTGATGGTGCCTGAAATGTTTTTGGAGAGATTTTCGAGGCCGGCACGATCACACAAACGCACTATCGAAGCGGCATGAGGCGTGTCGTTGAAATCGCCCATGGCGATGATTTTCGCATCTGGCTCCGCGGCCAGCAGCGAATCCAGGTGCGTCAGAAGGGCGTCGCATACCGCCTGCCGCTTGACTTCGGAAGCCTTCGACCCCGAATACTTGCTGGGCCAGTGGTTTACATAGATATGCAGAGTGTCGCGACGCAGCGCCACCTTCGCATACAGGATCTCGCGGGTGGCGAAATCCTTCACGGTGATGAAATCCGAGGCCAGCAGACGAACCCGTTCCGGGTCGTAAAGCAGCGCCACGTCAATCCCCCGCGGGTCGGGGCTTTCTCGGTGGACACTGCGATAGCGGAACTTGGCCAGCGGCGTGTCTTCCAGCAGGCTGCGCAAAACGGCGGCGTTCTCCACCTCGCACAGCCCTACAATCGCCGGTAAATCGCCCTCAAAACACTCTGTGGAGGCGATTATAGTCTTGGCAATAAGGTTACGCTTGGCCTCGTACTTGCGTCTGGTCCAGTGGTGCTCGCCGCCGGGCGTAAAGGCTTCGTCGGCCGCGAAAGGGTCATCGACAGCATCAAAATAATTCTCGAGATTCCAACAAAAAATCTGGGCATCCGCCACAGAAACGGCCAGAACGGCCAGTATTACAACAGCACATATCTTCTTCATACGGCCAAGTTAGCCATATTTTTGGTATATTTGTAGTTCGTTTGCTAAAAGAAAAAGAGTATGTCTCTCAAATGCGGTATCGTCGGACTGCCAAATGTCGGTAAGTCAACACTTTTCAACTGTATCAGCTCTTCCAAGGCGCAGAGCGCGAATTTCCCGTTCTGCACCATAGAGCCCAACATCGGCAGCTGCAACGTGCCCGACGAGCGCCTGGGCGTACTTGAAAATCTGGTGCATCCGCGCCGCGTGATTCCCGCTACCGTAGAGATCGTGGACATCGCCGGCCTGGTGAAGGGCGCCAGCCGAGGCGAGGGCCTGGGTAACCAGTTCCTTGCAAACATACGCGAGACCGACGCCATACTGCATGTACTCCGCTGCTTTGAAGACGACAACATAACCCACGTGGACGGCACCGTAGACCCCGTCCGCGACAAGGAGGTTGTGGACCTGGAGCTGCAGATCAAGGACCTGGAGACGGTGAACAACCGCCTGGAAAAGGTCCGCAAACAGGCCAACGTGGGCGGTGACAAGACCGCCAAGAAGGCGGTGGAGATGCTGGAGAAATACAAGGCCGTACTGGAGCAGGGCCGCAACGCCCGCGAGGTCATTCCGGAGAATGCTGACGAGGAAAAACTGGCCAAGGAGTTCTGCCTGCTCACCTGCAAGCCGGTGCTCTACGTCTGCAATGTCGATGAGACCGCAGCCGCTACCGGCAACGCTTTCACCGCAGCCGTGGCCGAGGCCATTAAGAACGAGGATGCCGGCATGATGGTCATCGCAGCCAAGATAGAGAGCGAAATCGCAGAGCTCGAGACCTTTGACGAACGGCAGATGTTTCTGGAAGAGATCGGCCTGGAACGCAGCGGCGTAGAACGCCTGATACAGGCCGCCTACGACCTGCTGGGCCTGCAGACCTACTTCACCGTCGGCGAGCCGGAAGTGCGCGCCTGGACCATCCGCAAGGGCGACAAGGCCCCCAAGGCGGCCGGCGTCATCCACACCGACTTCGAGAAGGGCTTCATCCGCGCCGAAGTCATCAAATACGACGATTTCGTGGCCTTGGGCAGCGAGTCCGCCTGTCGTGCCGCCGGAAAACTCGGCAGCGAGGGCAAGGAATACGTGGTGCAGGACGGCGATATTATGCACTTCTTATTTAACGTATAACCAATAAATTACGATATGTATAGAACACATACTTGTGGACAGTTGAGGATTGCCGATGTCGGCAAATTGGTGACTCTGGCCGGCTGGGTGCAGCGCATCCGCAAAATGGGAGGCATGAGCTTCATTGACCTGCGAGACCGCTACGGCATCACCCAGCTCGTGGTAGATGACGCCTCCAGCGACGCCGTCAAGGAAAATCTGGTCAAACTGGGCCGCGAAGCAGTGATCCAGGCCGTCGGCAAAGTAGCTGAACGTCAGAGCAAAAACGCCAAGATAGACACCGGCGACATCGAGATCATCCTCTCGGAAATCAATATCCTGAACCTTTCCGCCACCCCGCCCTTCACAATCGAGGACAACAGCGACGGCGGCGAGGAACTCCGCGCAAAATACCGCTATCTGGATTTGAGACGCAACCCCCTGAAGAATGCGCTGATGCTCCGCCACAAGATTGCCCATGAGGTGCGCAATTATCTTGACGCACAGGGCTTTATGGAGATTGAAACCCCGTACTTGATTAAGAGTACTCCGGAGGGCGCCCGCGACTTTGTGGTACCCAGCCGCATGAACCCCGGCGAATTCTACGCCCTGCCGCAGAGCCCCCAGACCTTCAAGCAGCTGCTTATGGTGGCCGGTTACGACCGCTACTTCCAGATTGTCCGCTGCTTCCGCGACGAAGACCTTCGCGCCGACCGTCAGCCGGAGTTCACTCAGATTGACTGCGAGATGAGTTTCGTGGAGCAGGAAGACGTGCTCAATACCTTCGAGGGAATGATGCGCACCCTGTTCAAGAACGTCGTTGGCGTTGAAATCGCCAACCCGATTCCCCGCATCAGCTGGTACGACGCCATGGACCGCTACGGCAGCGACAAGCCCGACATCCGCTTCGGTATGGAGATCAACGAAATCTCTGACCTGGTAAAGGGCTGCGGCTTCGGCGTGTTCGACGGCAGCGACTACATCGGCGCCATCGCCGTTCCCGGCGCAGCCGAATATACCCGCAAGCAGTTGGATGAACTCACCGAGTGGGTAAAACGCCCTCAGGTAGGCGCCAAAGGCTTGGTTTACATCAAACTGAATCCCGACGGCAGCATCAAGAGCTCTGTGGATAAATTCTATACTCCCGAACAGCTCAAGGCCGTTGCCGACAAATGCGGCGCCGCCACCGGCGACCTGCTGCTGGTTCTCTGCGGCGAAAAGCGCAAGACCCAGACCATGCTGGGCGTGCTTCGTCTGGAGATGGGTAACCGTCTGGGCCTGCGCAAGCCCAACGAGTTCGCGCCGCTGTGGGTTGTGGACTTCCCTCTGCTGGAGTGGAGCGAAGAGGACGGCCGCTTCTATGCGATGCACCACCCCTTCACCGCCCCCAAGCCGGAGCATATTGACTGGTTCTACAGCAACAAGAAGGAGGACCTGGAGCGCGTCTGCGCCAACGCCTACGACTTTGTGCTCAACGGCAGCGAGCTGGGCGGCGGCAGCATCCGTATCCATCAGGCAGATGTGCAGCAGCGCATGTTCGAGGTGCTGGGCATCAGCAAGGAGGACGCTGAATACAAGTTCGGCTTCATCATCAACGCCTTCAAGTTCGGCGCCCCGCCTCACGGAGGCCTGGCATTCGGCTTCGACCGCGTCTGTGCTCTGTTCGGCGGACAGGAGACCATCCGCGACTTTATCGCATTCCCCAAGAACAACATGGGCCGCGACGTGATGATTGATTCGCCAAGCCGCATCGACCAGGTTCAGATGGACGAACTGTTCCTGGCAAGCACCGCCCCCGAACCCAAGGAATAAATGAAAGACCGCGTTCTGGAACTGCTGGGCGAGGTAATTCACCCCGCCGAAGGCCGCGACATCGTCTCGCTGGGGATGGTGGAAAACCTGCACGCATCGCAGACGGAAATCAAGTTCAACCTGGTTTTCAAGCGCAAAGACCCGCTCTCGGCCAGCATCAAACAGGCTTGCCGCGACCGTCTGGAGGCCTCCTTTCCCGGATATAAAATCTCCATCCTGGAGCTGGTGCGCGCCGGCGAAAAGCCCAAGAACGTAGCTGCCAATCCCGACCTGGAAAACCTTTCGCAGGTAGGCAGCGTGATTGCCGTGGCCAGCGGCAAGGGCGGCGTGGGCAAATCTATGGTGGCGGTTAACCTGGCCATCACACTGGCCCGCAAGGGTTACAAGGTGGGGGTGGCTGACGCCGACATCTACGGCCCATCCATACCCAAGATGACCGGCACGGAAGGCGAGCAGCCCGAAGCGGAGATTGACGGCGAAAAACAGACGCTGGTTCCGGTAGAGAAATACGGCGTCAAGTGGATGTCAATCGGATATTTCGCACGGCCCGAGCAGGCGCTGGTATGGCGCGGCCCGCTGGCCAGCAACGCGCTGAAACAGATGATATTGCAGGTTGCCTGGGGCGAACTGGACTACCTGCTGATAGACCTGCCTCCCGGCACCGGCGACATCCAGATTTCGCTGGTGAACGACGTGCCGTTGGATGGCGTGTTCGTGGTCACCACGCCGCAGAGCGTAGCGCTGGCCGACGTGGAAAAGAGCATCGACATGTTCCTCAACCCCAAGGTGGACAAGCATATCTTCGGCATCATAGAGAATATGGCGTGGTTCACTCCGGAGGAGTATCCCGACCACAAGTACTACATCTTTGGCCGCGGCGGTGCGGAGAAACTTGCGGAGAAGTACAACCTGCCTCTGCTGGCGCAAATTCCGCTGGTGGCAAGTATCAGCAGCGACGGCGATGCCGGCACCCCCGCCGCCCTCCACGACGGCCCGGTGTACGAGGCTCTAAGAGAGATCTTCTGACAGACCCCCGGTCAAGCCGGGGGTGACGGTCGTTGAACCGGGGGTGACAGGTCGTCATTGCCGGCGACACCTCCGTCATTGCCGGCTTGACCGGCAATCTCAACAATTTTTTGTAAATCTGGAGAATACTCCTATATTTGCAGTCCAATTCAACTGAGATATGGTGTAATGGTAGCACTAGAGATTCTGGCTCTCTCGGTTCGGGTTCGAGTCCTGATATCTCAACAACAAAAGCTCCGCGATGCGGAGCTTTTTTGTTGAGATGCCCCTATTATACGGGGGCCATGCCCCCGAACCCCTATCGCTCCGGCCTTGCTATCGCACAGACCTCCCCTGCCCGGCCTTCGCTATCGCCTGACTGCGATTGTTCTCAATCTATTTTCCTGCCGGCCATGAAATGCTATGGTTTTCGTGGCTCGCTCGCGCTGGGAGACGAGCCGGCCACAAAATGAGTGGGTATTCATGGCCCGCTCAACTAATCATCCCCTCAGGGCGTCCACGGGGTTGAGGCGGGAGGCTTGGGAGGCGGGGGCGAGGCCGCTGACAAGGCCCAGGACTATCGAGAGGGCGAAGGCCAGTGCTATCTGCGGTGCCGAAAGGCGGGCGTCTATTACTCCGGCGGGTACCAAGGCCAGCACACCAGCGGCCAGCAGCAGTCCGAAAACGGCTCCAAAAACCGACAACAAGAGCGCCTCCGCCATAAACTCCATCAGTATATGTCTGCGCTTTGCCCCCAGGGCCTTTTTAAGGCCTATTGCGGAGGTTCTTTCCTTTACGGAGACCAACATTATATTCACTATCCCGAAGCCTCCTATAAGCAGCGAAAACAGCGCTATTACCAATCCGGCCGCGGTGATCTTCCTGGTAAGCGCCACAGTCTCACGGCACAGGTCCTCCATTGTGTTCAGAGCAAAATTGTCTTCCTGCGTCGCCTTCAGACGACGGCTCGCTCGCAGCGCCCGCCTGGCATCCTGCATCGCCGCCTCACGTCCGGCTGCCCCCGGCCCTATGGCAATCATCGTCTCCAGATTGTCAACCCCGGCAATCCGTTCCGCAGTTCCGAAAGGCACAATCAGGGCATAGTCGGTAGCGTAGAGATTGATGATGTTCTTGCCTTCGTAAGATAATACGCCAATGACCATCATATTGCGGCCGTCTATGCGCACCGTACGGCCGCACACCTCCGCCTTCTCGCCAAAAAGATCTCGGGCAACCTTTGATCCGATAATAACTTTTGCATCGTTGCCGGCGAGCTCTGCCAGCGAAAAGTCGCGGCCATATGCCACGCTGGAATAGACCAGGTGCTGCCAGTCGCCGGCCACTCCCACCAGCTTGCATCCACGCAGGGACCTGCCTCCGCAGACGATGTCTGCCTCCGAGGCACCCGCAAAGGCGGTCCAGCCACCCGGCCCCCCGGTCGAGCCGGGGGTGACGGTGCCGGTCGAGCCGGGTGTGACGGATGCACCCGCTACTGCCATATAATCTTCACGCGACGGCTGCGGCCGCGAGGCGTACCGGCTCCAATCGTTCCCTGTGTCATTCCCAGCGCCTTTCCCCCCGTGGGTTTCCCCGTCATTCCCGGCTTGACCGGGAATCTCCTCGCTGACCACGGGAAACCGCTCCACCATAATCATGTCGCTGCCAAAATGGTCAAACCCCGCCACCACTGAGCGCGAAAACGCATCCACCAGGGCGAATGACACAGTTACTACAAAAATACCGATGCTGACTCCCGACAGGGAGAGAAAAGTGCGCAGAGCGTCACTTCTGAAGTTCCGTAACAATTCCATCTTCTTTTCCTCCATTGAGTTTGTTTTTGATTTGTCTGATTGTATCAAAAGCATTCAGTGGGGAAATGGAATTGATATCTATTCTTTCTATTATATGTTTAATGTCTATCAGCAGGGGATCGTCCATCTGGAAGAAGCTCAGCTGCACAGGATTGCCGGCAACCTTGCTCTCCAGCGAGCGGAGCTTGTGCTCTGCCGCTATCAGCACCTGGTCCGGCATGCCGGCCATGCGCGCCACGTGTATACCGAAGCTACTGGCCACGCCGCCGGGGCGCAGCTTGCGCAGGAAGATTACCCTGCCGTCCACCTCTTTGGTGGCGATATGATAATTATGCACGCGCTCCAGCTGAGTCTCCATCTCGTTGAGCTCGTGATAATGTGTTGCAAATAGTGTCTTGGGTGCCAGCGGGCTGCGGTGCAGATATTCCACTATGGCCCAGGCAATTGACATTCCGTCGTAGGTGCTGGTGCCGCGGCCGATCTCGTCCATCAGCAGCAGCGACCGCTGCGATATGTTGTTCAGGATGGTGGCGCTCTCGGTCATCTCCACCATAAAGGTCGATTCTCCGCGCGAAATGTTGTCGGATGCGCCCACACGGGTGAAAAGCTTGTCCACATAGCCTATACGGGCGCTGGCTGCAGGCACGAAGCTGCCGATCTGCGCCATGAGCACAATCAGCGCCGTCTGCCGCAGCAGCGCCGATTTACCGGCCATATTCGGGCCGGTAAGGATTATTATCTGCTGTTTGTCGTTGCTAAGGAAGACGTCGTTGGCGATATACTTCTCCCCCTCCGGCATCAGCGCCTCTATCACGGGATGGCGCCCCTGTTTGATATCGATTTCGAGCGAATCATCCACTTCTGCGCGGTGATAGCCGTTCTGACGCGCGGTATAAGCGAAGGTCGACAGGCAGTCAAGTTCGCTGACGGCGGCGGCGTTGGTCTGTATGGCGGGGATATTGGCCTGCAACTCGCGTACCAGCGCCGCGTATATGTTTGACTCTATGGCGATTATCTGATCCTGCGCCACCAGAATCTTCTCTTCGTATTCCTTGAGCTCTGCGGTGATGTAGCGCTCTGCACCCACCAGTGTCTGCTTGCGGATCCACTCGGGCGGCACCAGATCCTTGAAGGTGTTGCGCACCTCCAGATAATAGCCGAACACGTTGTTGTAGCTCACCTTGAGCGACGAAATGCCGGTGGCGTCGCGCTCTCGCTGCTGAATATCCAGCAATATCTGCTTGCTGTTCTCCAATATGTTGCGGTAGTCATCCAGTTTTTCGTCCACGCCCGCGCAAATCACCTCGCCCTTGCCTATCTGCTGTGCGGTATCGGACTTGATTGTGGCAAAAATGCGCTTGGAAAGGGCGTCCAGGGCGTTCAGGCGGCCGGTAAGGGCGGCTATGGCGGGCATTTCTCCGGCGCTGCCGATAATCTCGCCTATCTTCTGTAGGCCGCGGCCCAGTTGCAACACTTCGCGCGGCAGAATCTTACCGGCGGCGGCGCGGGAAACGATTCTCTCCAAGTCTCCGACCTGGGCGATGCTGTCACGGATGGCGTTGCAAGCTTTCTTATCATCGTAAAGAGCTTGTACGGCGTCGGTACGGGCGGCGATGGCCTTGATATCCTTGAGCGGCATTGCCAACCACTCGCGCAGACGGCGGCTGCCCATAGGTGAACAGCAGTGGTCCAGAATATCTATCAGGGCGCAGCCGTCGGGAGTCATCGGCCGCAAAATCTCCAGCGCCCGGCCGGTGAAACGGTCTATCCACATGAATTCGCCGCGGTCTATGCGTCCCAGCGAACGGATATGCGACACCTCCTTGTGCTCCGTGATGTCCAGATACGACAGAATCGCGCCGGCGGCGGTTATGGCCAGCGGCATCCCGTCAACGCCGAATCCTTTCAAGTTGTCGGTCTCAAAGCGGCTCAGAAGCTTTTTATAGGCGGTGGAATAGACAAAGGCCCAGCCGTCCAGCGCCGTGATGAAGCTGCGGTCGGCAAAGCGCGCACGGAATCCCTCTTCAAAACCTTTCTGCAACAGAATCTCCTTGGGTGAATAGTCCGCCAGAAGCAGATCTACAAAATCCAGGTCGCCTTGCGCCACACGGAAAGAGCCGGTGGAAATATCCAAAAACGCGATTCCGGCCTGGTCCTTCTCAAAATATACAGAGCATAGCCAGTTGTTTTTGGTGGCCTCCAGCAGAGTTTCATTATAGTTGAGACCGGGCGTCACAAGCTCCGTAACGCCGCGCTTGACCAGTTTCTTGGTCAGTTTTGGGTCTTCCAGCTGATCACAGATAGCCACCTTGTAACCCGCCGCCACCATTTTTGGCAGATAGACGTCTATGGCGTGATACGGAACGCCGGCCAGATTTGTGTAGCTGCCGGCGCCGGAGGCCTTGCGGGTAAGCACCAGCCCCAGCACCTTGCTCACAACCACTGCATCGTCGGCAAACGTTTCGTAAAAATCGCCCACGCGATAGAACAGAATGCTGTCGGGGTACTGCGATTTGATTTCGTAGTACTGCTGCATCAGGGGTGTGGTCTTATCGGCTGCCATAGCTTTACAAAAGTACCAAAAAAACATCTATATTTGCTATAACGATGAAAGTAAAACCCAAAAAGAGCCTGGGCCAGCACTTCCTGGCCAACGATGCAATTGCACTGCGGATTGCCGATGCGTTGGAGAGCGAGCGAAGCGAGTCGAAACATATTATGCAAGTCCTGGAGGTGGGCTGCGGCACAGGAGCCCTTACAAAGCACCTGCTAGCTCGCAATGACCTGCTGGTAAAGGGCATCGAGATTGACAGCGAATCCATCGCATATTTGCGGGAAAACCTGCCGGAGATAATGCCCCGCCTCTACGAGGCCGACTTCCTCAAGAGCGACCTTCGCAAAATCTTCCCCGAAGGCAGTTTTTGCGTAATCGGCAACTTCCCCTACAACATTTCCTCACAGATATTCTTCAAGATTCTGGACTATAAAGACGACGTGCCGCAGGTGGTGGGAATGCTGCAGAAAGAGGTGGCGGAACGGCTATCCAGCGGCCCCGGAAACAAAAGCTACGGTATATTATCGGTATTGCTGCAGGCCTGGTACGACATTGAATACCTCTTCACCGTTGGCGAACACGAATTCATACCGCCGCCAAAGGTCAAATCGGCGGTGATTCGGTTGCGCCGCAACGGCCGTACCGACCTGGGATGCGACGAGGTCAAATTCAAACTGGTTGTCAAGACGGCCTTCAATCAGCGGCGCAAGACGCTCCGCAACAGCCTCAAGCCCGTCTCCTCCGAAATTCCGGAACAATACGCAGGGCTGCGACCAGAACAGATGAGCGTAGAAGACTTTATCTCCCTTACAAAAATGATATAAAAAAAGACCGGCCAAAAAAGGCCGGTCCTTTTTATTGTGTCTGTTAACGATTAGTCGTCAACTACGCAGATAGATACACGGTTCTTCTCTGCAGGGTTAGCGAACGGACGCTCGCGGCTGCCCTTGAAGTCGGTAGTGATGCGGTCCTCTGCGATACCCTTGTCCATGAGAGCCTTCTTGACAGAGTTGGAGCGGTTCTCAGAAAGCTTCCAGTTGTGAGCATCTGTACCGGTCTCAACGTCGCAGTAAGAAGTGATGGAGATCTTGGTCTTAGGATTCTCGTTAAGTACGCGAACGATGTTGTCAATCTTGTAAACTTCGCTCTCGCGGATATTGTACTTGTCGAGGTTGAACCAGATGTTCTCTACGAAGGTCTCGAAGTCAGGTTCGGGTTCCGGTTCGGGAGCGGGCTCAACTACAGGTTCCGGTTCGGGTTCCGGTTCGGGCTCTGCTACAGGCACGGGTACGGGTACGGGTGCGGGAACGGGCTTCTTGCCAAGACGGATCTTGAGGCCTAGGAGAGCCTGATACTGCCAATCCCAATTGGGAACTACATCTGTCGGCTTGGAGTTGAATGCATCTGACAGGACATTGCCTGCGAGTTCAAGACCAAGGGCTACGCGATAGCCAAGCTGGAAGTCAGCACCCAGACCAAAGCGGCCAACGGGGGTGATAAGCTTGTTGTCCCAGCACTTCTCAAGAGAAACCTCATGCTCGGGCTTAAGAGCGATAGCCTCATTGTTGTTGAAGCCATAAGCTGCGCCACCACCAATGAATACATAGGGATTGAAAACCCTGTCTGCTTTGTATTTGCCAAGGTTTGCAAGATTCAACAGGAAGTCGATACCACCCTGCGCATAGTTGAACTTGTAAAGGAAGTCATCTCCCTGGTTGTAAGGGAGAGCACCCTTACCCTGCCAGCCATTGAAGTTGATGCGTGCACCAACCGGCTTTGAGAACTGCCAACCGATATTGAGGGCAGCAGCGGGGGATATCAGATTCATAAAGGCGGTCTCACCTACGGTATAGGCTGCACCACCCTGAAGCTGGAGATACCAGTAAGGATTGAATTCCTCTTTGTCCTGCGCGTTCATCACAAAAGCGATGAGCAGCATAGCAACAATTGAAAATAATTTCTTCATGATGTATTAAACTGTTATAAAATGTTAGTGTATTTCCATAACGGCGCACAATAGCGCTTTGCGAAGGTATAAAACATTGAGAAATAATCCAAAAAAAAATGGGGTGACCTTTCGGCCACCCCAAATTTCTATATAGAATCAAATATTAGTCCTCGAACTCAATCTCGTAAGTAGGCAGAGGGATTGCATCATCGCTGGGAACGCGCTCGTCCGGATGACCTTCCTCCATATTGTGAGCAGCGGGTGAATCAGCTGTCTTGTGGATGTATACCCAACCGTCTGCTTTGATTGTAGCCAGGTTCTCAATATCAACCTCAACAGTGTAAGGCAGAGTCTTAGGCTCCTGGAGATCATTACCATTGTTGTTCCAATAGAACCAACCGGTGGTAGACTCGTAGCGGAGGTTGTTACCAAAGGTATCATCACCTTCTGCAGACCATACAGCATTGCCTATTCTGTTGAAGAATGAGCGGCCATAAGTGTCTTCTGCGTAGCTGGTCACACGCTTAATGATAACAGGAACCATACCCACTCTCGGGACGAATATTTCTCTGTAACCGAAGGATACAAGCAACTCGTCTGTTCCAGTCTCGCGGATCTCGAATTCGGATCTGTCGGAGCACCAACCTGTGCGGTGAGTGTAGAGGTCTACATCGCCGGTTTCATCATCAGGATTTTCGTCGACAAGCTTGATGTACATCGGGCATACGAAGCGCAGGATGTAAGCCTTGACAACCTTAGAAGTACCGTTCGCAAGAGTAACCTCGATGTCGATTACATAATCTCTTGAGAGTTCATCATCGAAAGGAGTAAGCTGTCTGATCTCCTGAGTCTTGTAAGTGAACGGGCTGGAAAGACCAGAGATAGCGGGACCGTCGAATATCTCTGCATCGCTTTCATCCTTGCCGCTTACTTCGTAGTTGATGGACATTGCAATATCTTCTACGTTAGGAGCATTGTCGATGTCTTTACCATACTTGTAGAGGTTCTCACGGATAGATGCCTGAGGAGCCCAGCCACCGTCTACGCGTTTACCCTTGACAAGGATGATGGTATCAACATACGGGAAGTTACCCTCCGGACGTGCAAGGTCGTAAGACTCAACAGGATCCGGAACGATGTCGGTAGGCTCAAGCTCGTTGGTCTTGTTGCCGTCAGCATCCTTCTTGTAGAGGATGTAATCGGGGTTGAGAACAGGCTCGAGAGCGGTCCAGTCGATAGTAACGTTCCACTTGATGTTGTAGGTCAAGATAGGATAAATCTCAGTGTCAGAAGGAGTGAAGCAGTACTTGATGGCACCTGCGCCAAGAGCAACTGCGTTGTCGAAGGTAATTGCAAACATATCGTTGCTGCCCTTCTGGTAATTACCGGTATAACCAGCGGGAGTACCACCGATTACTGTAGGCTCGCCATAAATCTTGCTGAATGTATCAAGATCCATGTGAACTGCATCAAGAGCGTCCTTTGCAGGAGCTGTCTTGTCGGTAGAAAGTGCAAGGTAGTCAATATCACCAAGGTCGATGGTAACCTCAACGCCTTCGTTGTCGTCGGGAATAATCTGCAGGCAGTACTGTGCTGCAAATTCGTCGTACATAAGCAGACCTGCGAAACCGGCAAGCTCCTGGCCTGTACCGTTGTTCCTTGCAACGTTGCCGCCGGGATATCCAGTTGCACCGCTGTTGTACCAAGTATCGGTAGCGTGGTTGTAGATAGATGCATCAGCAGTAATGAAGACGAACTTACCGATAACCTTTGCAAGGTTGGCACCGCTTCTGTAGTCTTCCTTAACGGTAACTACGCCAGTGGTACGATCTACGTCTACATATTCATATACACCCCAATCCTGGGTTTGTCCACCGTATACACCGCTGACAATATTGCCATCTTCGTCGTATACCTGCTCGCCTGTGCCGAGATTAACATCTCCGGTTTGAGCATTAACACCCGCATGAGGAGTTGCATTTGTTTCAGGGCAGAAGAGATAATAATCGTACCTTACGTCAAAGCCGAGGTTCTCGAGCTTGCCATAGTAAGGATCTGCGAAACGCATATGCTCAGCTACATTGTAAGAATCGCTGACCTTCATAAGGTCGTTCTCATAAGCCATACCTGTACCATTGTAGTCCAGGCCGCCCTTCCACCAGTTGTAGAGGTTGTGAGGCACTTTCCACCTTGCGGTAGGCTGTGTGGGGAAGTGATGATCGAATGCAGTCCAATAAGGGCTTACGAACTCCATCTTGACCGATGCCCAGTCAGAAACCACGGCACCTTCGCCCTGGCCATCCTTGGATGCCTCAAGGGCAACGATGGTCTGGAAGCTTACGCCGTTGGCCTCGAGCCACTTGGAAATATTACTGAAATCCTCTCTCTTATAAAAATTACCTGCGATGGCGAAGCCTTCTTCAATCTCTGACTTCCAGCTGTTACCATCGGCGGTAGGAGCGTCGTTCTTCCAAGCATAAACATCCCAGGCACGAACCACCTTTGCGCCGAGCAGTTTAACCATCCACTCGACAGGCATCTCAGACCAGAACTTGAAGTAATTCACATAACCTTTGATATTAACCTGGTCGTCGCCAATGAATTCGGGCTCGTCCAAAACCACTGCATAGTTGCGGTTCTCGCCTTCTGCTTTGGTGAGGGCCTTGACAGAGCGGTCAAGCATCTTGAAAGTATAACCGCTTACATCTGCACCTGCAGGGTTGAGGCGGTATTTGAAATTGAGGTCGCTTACGGGAATCTGGCGGCTGTAGGAGTCCTGACCAGCTTCGGAAACGTCAGCAAGACGCTCTGAAAGCTTATCCAGGAAATGATTATTAAACAGCTCTACCAAAGCCTCATAAGTCTGATCCCAATGAGTACCGCTTCCGCCAGCACCCCAAGTGTAATTCTCAGGGTCGGGACCAAGGAGAGCCTCGTTCCACTCACAGTTTCTGAAGAAATTGGGGGAATTGATATCCCAATAGTCCCAATATCCGTTCACATTGGTCTGATGAGTAGCTCCAAGATAGGAGTTCCAGAGCATAGTTGCAAAACCAGCGATACCGCCGGCAGACCAGATGTTGCGGTCATAATATTTCTCAGAGCCCCAGTCTCCATTAGCCTCGTTGGCACCATTCCACATAAAGAGCTTGTTCCAGCCATTGCCGTTTATGATTCTCTCGAATTCCTTGATTGTAGGATAGAGAGCATAAACCTGAGCTGTGGGCATTCCAAGAGTAGCATCCCAAACCTCGGGGATAACTGCGATGCTGTTGAGACCTACAGCAAGGCTGATGGAAACAACTTCCTGACCCTTGATGTTGTGGAAAGAAAGGGTATTGTCTTCCTTGTTCCAAACAGCGGTAAGAGCATCAGCGTCGAGCCAGCGCTCTTCGAGAGTGGTTCTCTTGGTAGGATCTGTGCCGTCTACCTTGATCCACTTACCATAGTCTTCGCTGGTCTTGTCTGTGCAAGGAACAAAATAGTCACCGGGATCGCCCTTGTCACCCTTGAGGGATGCAACCCATTCCTCTTCTGTCATGTTGGCAACAGCAGGGTTGTTTGCCTTAGCAATTTCGAAGGCGGACTTGCCGTCTGCGCCCTTTGAAGGGTTGCCGGTGTCCGTGCCATTGCAGAACCAGTTGCCGTTTGAACCAATGGTCCAAACATCGGCATCCTTACCGGGATCTCCTTTGGCTTTCTTGCCGGAATTCTGGAAGCCTTGGCCGTTGTCGAACCACCAGTAGTCATCACGGATTTCCCAAACGGTACCGTCTTTACCGTCTTCGCCATCCTCACCATTAGAAATGAGGAAGGAGTCGCCGTTGCTGAAAGTAACTCTTGTACCGTTACCCTCGGGTTTTACTGAGGTGATTACCTTTCCGTCCTTAATGAGCGCGTTGAGGTCGCTAACCTGCTGAGAGAGGCCGTCAACCTTGTTCTGAAGCTCCTTAATGTCTGAACCGTAATCTTTAGTACAAGCAATCAGAGCACTCACAGCTATCAAGCAAATAGCTGTAAGCCTAAAAAACATTTTACGTTTCATTGTGTTAAACATTATTTTAAATGGATTATAAAATATTTATAATTCTATTTAAGTATTTGCGCACTACGCACAAAATATTGGTCAAATATAGATATAAAATACTTAACCACAAAATTTTTTGCGGTTTTCTGCGCTCTATTTGTTAAAAAAATGTCAATATTTTAATAAAATTTTGCTCTATAGTCCTTTACATCAGCTTGTTGTGAGACAATTTGGGTAAGTGACTGCAGCACAGAAAGCGATTTCTGTGTGTTTTTATTATTGGCGTCAACCTCGGTGTAATACTCTCCCAGGGCCGATTTTGTAACCTGGAACCAGTATACACCTATACTGCCCTTAACGGGGCCCACAATCTTATTTTCCGGAGCAGCAGCCACGGCTCCCAACAATGCCGGTTCCATGTTCATATCGGCATTTGCAAAGCTGAGGCCGTCGGCATGGTTTATACCCGCGTTGAACTTCTCTGCCAGAACCTCCAGCGACTCACCGCCGCTTACCTGCTCAGAGAGCTCAGTTGCAAGCTTCTCTACCTTCTTCTGGTTTATCAGTTGCAACAGGATGTCATCTTTGACCTCTTCCAGCGGCACACGACCCTCTTTACGGGTCTTGGTGACCGCCGTAACGAAATAATACTTATTGTCTACCGTTATAACGTCTGAAACACTGCCCTCCTTGGTCTTACGGTCGAACACCCAGTGTACCACGCTGCGGGCGTTGTCGCACTGCCCGATGCGCTTGGTTTCTATGGTAACGCGCTCCATAGGGATAACGGGGAGATTCTCTTCCTTAACGATTTCGGCAAACTTGTCATACTTGCCGTCGCTGCGGTCGGCCAGATCTGCAGCCTTCATGTTATAATCGCGATATGTATTGTCGCTGGGGTTGATGTTCTTGCTGAGGAACGCCAGTTTGACCTTCTCCTTGGGCTTGGTTGCCTTTTCAACTTTCAGGACAGCCAGCATCTGATACTGGTCTATCTCCATCAGGCTTGTCTCTCCGGGCTTCATATCAAAGACACCGAGGAGCGGATCCATACCGCTGGATGTCATACTGGCCATCGTTGCCCATCCGGAAGGCATCATATCTGCACTGGTACCATCCTTGCGGACTGCGGCCAGCAGGGAGTCTGCCTTGGCGCGGTCGGTTGTCGGGAACAGGGCATACAGGAAACTTACGCTGTCGGGAATGTTCTTGCGTTCTGCCACGCGCACCGCACTGAAGGCGGAGAAGGTGGAATCAATAGGGCTTACAGCAGCGCCGGAGCCGAATGCATAGTCGGCAAAGGCAGGAGTGCGGCGCGCTACCTCTTCGCGGCTGTAGAACGTATCATCCCAGCGGCGGTCGGAATTGAGAGCGATGAAGTTCTTGAGATTGTCTGCCTCTGCAAACTGCCCATACAATTCATCAAAGGCGGCCTTGGTCTCGTCTATGTCTTCCTGGCTGGGAACAACCTCGAACACGACATATTCTATGTCGCGGTTTGCGGGCTGTTCGAACAGCTTCTTGCGGTCGTTGTAGTATTTGGTCACCTCGGCGGCAGGAATCTGCAGTGTGGAATCTACACCAAAGTTGATGGGAACTACAAACCAGTCAATGTCCTTGGTGGTATTGCCGTCAGCTACGGCCCTCTCTATCTGTGCAGGGCTCAGGGTGGCGCTGTTGCGCAGTGCGGAGGTGTACTTGCTGTACATCTGGTTTGCATATACCATATCCTTGAGGTACTCCCAGTATTTGCGGGGGGTGCTGCTCTCTTCCAGATCCATCTGTGAGACGAACTCCTTGACGGCATCGGGGCTGAAGCGGCCGTCTTCGCCTGCAAACATGCGCTGCTGGGCGATTACGGGCGAGGGATTCTCTCCCTGCAGGAGGTCTACCATCTCGGCATCCTCTACGCTATAGCCGGCGTCCTTGATTTTGGGGAAGAACACCTTCTGGTTGAAGAGCTGGGTCCAGGTCATCTCGCGAACCTGGTTAACACTCTCCTCGCTGTTGGAACTGCTGCCGGTCAGGGCCTGCATCAGCGCGGAGTTCTGCTCCACTGCGGTGAAATATTCGCGGTAGGTGATGGGCTTGCCATTCATCGATCCCACGTTGTTGTCTTTAGACATGCTTTGCAAAGTCGACCCGAGAGTGTTGGGGTCTATGATAAACGACAGCAAGGCCACCGCTATCAGGATAGAAATAAGAATACCGAGTTTTACACGGATTTTCTCCAATACAGCCATATCAGTACTATAGTATTATTTTGGTTATATCTGTTTTAAGCGCGCAAAATTACAAATTTTTTTTAATACGCGGTAAGGGGCCCACAAAATTCACCGTATCGATGTAGAATTTGGTGGAATCGCTCACCACCCGCCCGAAGGAATCGAACGGCCGCATAATGGTGGATTGGTTGGCGCGCTGGTCGCTGCGCAGGCCGTAGCCCTGCAGCTTGCCTTTGGGCGATGTCATCACCACGTAGCAGTCGGTATATATCTGCTCCTGCTTCTTATCCCACCATACGGTGTCGGTGATGATTCGCTCTCCTTTGATGTGATTAAGTATGTTGACGTTGCCGAACGCGAGCCACTCCTCCTGGCGGTCACGGATGGTGTGCTGCGCCCCCTCCGATATCAGCTGCGACTCCAGCAGGCCGTCGCTGTTGTAGACATACACCTCGAAGCCGCCGCTGTATACCTCCTTGGTTATCGGTATGGAGTCTTTCTCGTACCGGTAGGTGTCCATCGCCGGGCAGCGCATCCTCATGGTGAGGTCGGCCTTCTCGTATTCCACGGCCTGCATGCCGCGCACGCTCTGGACGGGTGTGGTTTCGTAGTCAATTGCTGGTGTCTCCGGCTTCTTATTGCAGGAGACGAACATCAGCATAGATAAAAAGAACGGTAGAGACAGGGATATCCCCGCCTCTACGCGTCGTATTATGAAATTCTTCCTGTCCGTTATTTATCTGGTTCTAACTGTTGTGGTTTCGCGCAGCGAACCGCAGCTCACGGTGTATGCCTTGCCGTCGGTCAGGTCATACATGAAGGCGTCTGCCTTATTGGGGAAGTATGCAGCATACTGTCCTGCGAGGGCGTTGGCCTCTGCTTTCAGTGAAGGATCGGCCGCTGCCGCACGGTTCACGTAGTCGTAGGCTACCCAGAAGTGGGCGTGTGCCTCAACTTCGTTGCCGCCGCAGCGGGCGGTACCCCAGATGGTGCCGATAAGCAGGTATGCCTTGCCTTTGTATTCGTCGGAAAGTTCGGCAGCCTTCTTGGCGGCAGCCACAGCAGCGGCATTGTTGCCGGCCTTTTTATAATTATAGGAGCCGAGTTCCATATAGTAGCTTGCCAGCTGCTGGTTGTCCTCGCAATTGCGGATGGCCTCATTGAGGTACTTGACTGCGTTGGCGGCGTCTTCCTTGCGGGAATACAGTTTGTAGAGAAGATATGCCGATCCGGAAGAAGGATCCTTTGCATAGAGTCCCTTGACTGCATTCAGGTAGAGGTCGCTGTCCAGGCAGTCGGCTGCGCTGAGCATCTTGACTACGCTGCGAAGGGTCTCCTCATCGTCGGGATTGGCCTCGTAGCGGGGTGTGAGCAGCGCGAGCATATTGTCGCAGCTTGCAATACCGCTGTTCATAAAGAGGGTCTCGACATCCTTCTGCGCCTTGCGGAGCTTGGGGTCGTCCTTGGCTGCAAGGGCCGCATTCATCGTCTCGGAAATAGCGGTGTAGTCGGACATCACCTCTTCTGCACCCATCTCACCATTGGAATAGAGATTGGCGGCGGTTTCCATCAGTTTGACATATACCAGGTCGCTGGATTTTTCGCCGGCCTGTGCGAAGATATCCTTCATGGTGTCATAAACAGCCCTGGGGTTGTCTTCATTCCACTTGAAATTTACGATGTCGATGGCCTTGTTGTTGAGGGCCGACACGGCATTCTTGGGATAGTACTGCACGCGCTGGTCGTATATCTTCATGATGGTGTCTATAAAACCGGCGCGGTCGGCAGCATTTTTGTTTTTGCCATAAGCCCAGCGCATCAGTTTCTGGCCGTCGATAAGCAGATTCTGGCTGGCGGTTACGGGGCAGATTGCATATGCCTGACGCCAGGGGCCGATGGCCTCGGCGTTATTGCCTTGCTTGAGGTACTCCTTATAATATGAGAGATACTTTACACATTCGGCACTGTCGGGTCCGAATCTGCCTTGTGCGAATGCGGTTACAGAGAGAACCACCGCAAACAAAATTGTCAAAATCCTTTTCATAGTGTAAAGTTATTATTTATTGTTCTACTTGTATAAAGATTTGTGGAACCACGTGTCAAACAGGTTTAAGCCCACATTTATCTTTACATAATTCTCCTTTACCAAATTGCTTGCCAAAGTGCCGGTCTGTCCTATGTCGATGCTGAAAGAGAGGGATGTAAGGCGGGTGTCGGACATCAGGGCTATGGGAAAACTCATGCCGAAAGTAAGGCCTGTGGAGTTGATGGGAACGCCGCTTACGGCGATATATCCCTGCGTATGGTAAAGGCCGGCGCGATAGGTCATGCGTCGCGTATAGTGACGGAAATCGTATTTGCTTGGAATAATTTCTCCACCCAGTCGGAACGACTGCGCTACGCGGGTGGTCACATCAACGCCAGGGGCGTTGGTAAAGGTGGTCCTGCTCCAATCCTGCCTGCTGTAGTCAAATCCGAACATCCACTTGTCGGTTTTGCGCAGAGAGAATCCGGCTCCTATTTCACCGGGTATTTTGTAATCTATCGGAGAATTTACAGAGGATATCGTATCCTGCGAACTTGTAGTGCTGGCCAGTACCACATCGGAGAAGTCTCCGCCCATGGCGCCGCCGACAAGATATGTAGCTCCCAGCGTAAGCGGCATATCCTTGGCCACATTTACAGTGTACTGCACGCCCGCCTTCGCTCCCACGCCACGGGAGACGCTGCTCCAGGTGCGGGTAAGGGTGCGGTAGTGGCTGTTCGTGGCAAAATTGGTGGTGGACTGGTGTATGGTGTTGCCAAGATAGTAGATGCCGTCCACCCCTATGCTCAAGTTATCGATAATCTTCCAGCCGGCACCGAGTACCACCTGGTAGATACCGCCCTTGCCTGCCTTTGAATAACTCACATCGCCCATCTGAAGCATTACTTCGTCGGCATATTCACGCGATACGAACTGATATCCGGTTGCTGCATAGGGCATCAGGCCCGCCTTGAGCGCCACCTTCTTGCCAAGGGGAACCGAGGCAACGATATGGTGGATGTTGAACATATTGTTCACCGAATGCAGCTTGCCACTGTCGGTGTCCTCTATGGAAGTTGCCGCATCGGCGGTATAAAGGATGTTCTTTTGCGTTACGCCAAAATCCAGCATGAACGACCTATTTTCCCTGGCGGTGACGGCGGCGGGGTTTACCCAGTTGAGGATGGTGTTATCCCTGCAGCCGATGGCGATGCCTCCCATCGCCATTGAATTCTGGCCTCCGAGCGGCTCCAGATTGCCTATACCGTACATCGAATAGGGAGAGAAGGCGTCGAATGCCACGTCGGCCTGGGCAGAAAGCCTTGCCGGATGGAAAACCGACAGGACAAACGCCAGCGCCACGGAAACCGATATTATCTGTTTTCTGCTCATCATTATGCCATTGCTATGTATGCCAGGCCGTCCAGAACGAGATTTTCTTCTACTCTGACATCGCCTTCGAGGCCCGGCTCAAAAATGCGTGCGTCGCCGCCGGTAAGTATCACTTTGCGGTGGGGATGGGCGCGCATGTAGCCCTCTATCTCAAATTTCAAACCAAGGATGTTGCCGGCGGCCATCGCGGTGTCAAGGTCATAGCCGATTGTGGAGATGGTATTGATGTCGCCCTTGGCCAGCACGGTCTGCGGCTCTATCAGCGGTATCTTGCGGGTAAAGTGGCTCAGCGCGCGGTAGCGGGTGTTCAGCCCCAGCGATATTGAGCCGCCCACGTAGTGCCCCTTGTCTATGAATTCCACGGTGGTGGCTGTGCCGAAATCAAAGAGGAGGATATCCTCCTGAGGCATCAGCAGGCACGCCTGCAGTATCGCTGCCATACGGTCGGCGCCCATTCCGTCTGGCATGTTGTCCAAATAGCGGTACGCCTTGTCGCCGGCGTTTATCCGCTCCCTTACGAAATCTATGTTGAAATCGACAAAACGGCGGCAGAGACCCTTGAGAACATCTTTGAGACGATGGTCGGTATCCCTTACAGAAGAGAGGACGATGGTGTCGAACTTCTCCCTGATGATCTCGTTAAGGTTTGAAGCATCCTCTACCCTTTGCAGCGACTTGATCTGCATCTTGTCGTAGCGGGCTATCTTGCATGAGGTGTTGCCGATGTCTATTACCAGATTCATCCGAAAAAGCGGTTTAAGATTGCAAATTTAGCATTTCTTGCAATAATTCAACGGCTTTTTTGACACTTCTCACTTTTTCGCATTTGACAAACAGCGAATTAGGACGCTGTACAAGTTGATACTTGTGGTGCGCCTGCTGTATATAATCCAGTATGTTTCCAAAGGTCTGGCTGTTGTAATAAGACGATTTCTGATTCGATACGAAGTAGGCCAGCATGCTGCCGTTCTTGAGGATTATCTTCTCGAAGCCCAGATCCATTGCTACCTGGCGCAGGCGCACTATGTTTATGAGTTCCTCCAGCTGCTCCGGCACCGGACCGAACCGGTCGGTAATTTCAGCCACAAAGCCGTCTATCAGCGCCGCGCTCTTCATATTGTCCAGTTCCCGGTAGAGGCGCATCTTTTCCTTGGGTACATTTATGTACTCGTCCGGAATAAAGGCCTCTATGTCGGTATCTATATAGCAGTCCGACACCCACCCGCCGGAGATGAGACCGCCGGTGTCGGCCGTAACTTCGTCGGCGTCTATTTCGCTGCGTAGTTCGCTCATAGCCTCGGATAGTATCTTCTGATATGTCTCGAAGCCCATTTCCGCTATGAATCCGCTCTGCTCGGCCCCCAGCAGGTTGCCGGCGCCGCGGATATCCAAGTCCTGCATGGCAATATTGAAGCCACTGCCAAGGTCGCTGAAGGTCTCGATGGCGTTCAGGCGTGCGCGGGCATCGTCTGTCAGTATATCCTGCGAAGGCACTATCAGATAGCAGTAAGCCTTGACGTTGCTGCGGCCCACCCGGCCGCGCAGCTGGTGCAGGTCACTCAGACCAAAATACTGGGCGCGGTTTATGAGCATTGTGTTGGCGTTGGGGATATCCACGCCGTTTTCCATTATCGTGGTGGAAACCAGAATGTCGTAGTCGCCGTCTATGAAGTCCAGTATCTTCTTTTCCAGCTGCACCGGCTCCATCTGGCCGTGCGCCACACAGATGCGCGCCTTGGGGCATATCAGCCGTAGCTGGTCAGCTACGGCGTCTATATCTTCCACCCGGTTATGGATGAAATAGACCTGTCCGTGGCGCTCCAACTCATTATCTATTATCTCCCGGATGCTGTCGGTATCAAAATCTATTATCTCGGTGTGGATCGGGATGCGGTTGGGCGGCGGCGTGGATATTATGGATATGTCGCGCGCACCAAGCAGTGAGAACTGCAGCGTACGGGGGATGGGCGTTGCAGTGAGCGTCAGCGTGTCCACGTTCTTCTTGAGCATGCGCATCTTCTCCTTTGCGCTGACGCCGAACTTCTGCTCCTCGTCTATCACAAGCAGGCCAAGGTCTTTGAATATGATTTCTTTGCCAAGTATACGGTGGGTTCCTATGAGTATGTCAATTTTACCTTCGCGAAGTCTCTGGGCTATATCACGCACCTCCCCGGCTGTTTTCAGGCGGCTTATGAATTCAATATTGCAGGGAAAATCGTTCAATCGGCTGCGGAAAGTATGATAGTGCTGCAGCGCCAGGATGGTGGTTGGCACCAGCACCGCCACCTGCTTTCCGTTAGCCACCGCCTTGAAGGCTGCCCGGATGGCCACCTCGGTCTTGCCGAAACCGACGTCGCCGCATATCAGGCGGTCCATAGGGTGATTGTCCTCCATGTCCTTCTTGACATCTTCCACCGCCTTGTGCTGGTCGGGGGTGTCTTCGTACATAAAGGAGGATTCCAGTTCCTGCTGCAGATAGTCGTCAGGGGCGTAAGCAAAGCCAGGCACGCTGTAGCGCTCGCTGTAGAGTTTTATAAGGTCGGCGGCAATGTCCTTTACCTTGCTTTTTGCGCTGTTCTTAAGCTTTTCCCAGCTCTTGCTGCCAAGCTTGTATATCTTTGGCGGAGCACCGTCGGCACTCTTGTAGCGGCTTATACGGTGGATGCCGTGGATGGAGACGAATATAACATCGCCGTCCTTGTATGTCAATTTGATGGCCTCCTGCACCTTGCCGTTAACATCCATATGTACCAGGCCGCCGAATCGCCCTACGCCGTGGTCTATATGCACCACATAATCACCTATGTTGAACGACATCAAATCGTTAAGTGTCAACCTCTCGCTGCTGGTGACCTCGCGTTTGGCTACCACCTTGTGATAGCGCTCGAATATCTGGTGGTCGGTATACCAGCACTGACGCCCGGTGTTGCTGATGTATCCTTCGTGCAGAGATATAGGTATGAATTCTACATTAGTGCCGACTCCTGTTTCCGACAGAATCTGTTTCAGCCGGACAGTCTGATTCAGCTGCGGAGAAAGGATATGTACCTGGTAACCTTTTTCCTCCCGGGAGGTAATATCCCGGCAGAGTATCTCAAAATTCTTGTTGAAGGCCGGCTGCGGAATAACCTCGGCGGCATTCGTGTTATTGTAGGTTATTTCCTCACAAAAATCCCAGTAAACAGTATTTTCCGGAAGCTGCTCCAGAAAATCGACATACTCCTCCTCTTCGTGGTTTTCGAACAGGTTGGGATAGATGTCAACCTGCGGCACATTCTCTACCGTACGCTGGGTGTCGGCGTCAAATCGGGATATTTTCTCTATTTCATCTCCGAAAAAGTCAATTCTGTAAGGATAATTGTCGGCGTATGAAAAAATATCAATGATGGATCCGCGCAGCGCAAACTCTCCCGGCAGCGATACGAAATCCACCTTCTTGAATCCGCTTTCAAAAAGTACCTCCTTTATAAAGTCGTGGCTCAGGCTGTCCCCTTTCTTGATTGATATGACGCAGTTGGTGGTCTTGCTTGCACGCAGCACCTTCTCTGCCAGCGAATCTTTATAGGAAACTATCACCAGCGGATTGTTAATACTGCCCAGCTGTTTGTTAAGCAGCGTCTTGGTGATATTTGTATTACCTATTTCAACCGCAGAATCCAGATTTTTAGGCAGTGCCGATGCCTTAAAATCATCTATCGCCTTTATGGCGGCGGTGCGCTGGACTTTGGTTGTAGCGCTTTTTACCGACTGTGCGGACTTACTGTCGGCTGTGGCAGGAAAATAATAGAGACAATCGTCTGTAAAGAAATTATCCAGGTCACTGGTAAAGAACAAGGCCTCTTTCTTTGTATTGAAACAGACAATATTAAGCGAAGGGGCGTCGAATTTCGATACCACATTGGCCAGAAATACCGCCTTGCACGATACTCCGCCGTTAAGGTTATCGAATTTCAATCTTTTCATAGAATCTTTGCAGTTGTTCCCTGTTTAATTGCGGCTCAAAATTATCAAATATTACATCTTCGGCAGCCCTTACATCTTTCATTAACGGACGGACCTTATCCAGATCGACATATCTCTTGCCGTCGCCGAAATTCAGGGAGAATATGTCGGCCTTGTGTTTGAGACTCCTTTCACAAGCAGACGCAAAATTATGTTCTCCGCTGCCAAGCATATCTTCCGGGATTATATCTCCTCCAATTACCTTCATGGGAATAAGTTCGCTGACGGGAGGATAACCAAGGGCGCACCAGAAAACACACTCAGAAACATCTTCATTCGGATTAACACCTTGAACAATAGTGACGGCTACGGAAGATTTACGGGGTATGAAATCGCGGTCTATGAAAAAACTATTGCCAGCCGACATTGGATCCAACCCAAAAGCAGATTGCCAGTAGCTTCTGGAAAGACCTTCCATTATAAAGCGGACATCAATCTTATTTCCTTCTTCTATATGCTGACTTATAAGTTGCGAAGCATTGTTGTATCTTACATATCCCTGACCTGCATTCGGTTTTCCTGAAAAAGAATAATTAGACCTTATTATATATCCTTCCGGAGCTTCATTTACATCATATTTTATCCAAGAATAATTATTGACCTCATAATAAGCAGCACCGCCGGCGGCGTCTATAACGCCAAAGTTGGTCTCAAGCCCCATAGGCTTTTCAAGATTATCAAGCAGCCTTTCAAAATCTTTCAGGGTAGCGCAAGTCGCCAACGCCTCGTACATCACTATGCCTTCCTTATCCATTATGGATTCGGGAGTATCATCACCATCCTGCCGGATGTTATAGGATACGGTATTCATTATGGAGAAACCGACACTGTTTACTCCGCTCCATGCCTCTTTGGGTTCTTCTTTACTATTCGAAAGATATATGAAACTGTAATTAATTTCATTCGAAGCGGGTATAAACACCACCCGGTTGTGATTGAAGCCACTGTCGCGGTTTTTCCAGATTATCGGGCGTCCGTCAGATGTAACTTTTCCAGAAAAAATAGCTGATGTACAGCAATATCCAATACTTTGAGGTATAAGACAAAAAATAACAAAAAGTATGGAAAACAGCTTTTTCATCAATTAGAAAAGAGTGCTGTCGGGTGCAAGGCGACTCAGGCCGAGGTGTGTAAAAGCCAGGTCGGTGGCTTCCCGGCCGCGCGGGGTACGGCGGATAAATCCTTCCTTTATAAGGAAAGGTTCGTAAACCTCCTCAAAAGTACCCTGGTCTTCGCTTATAGCGGTAGCGATTGTAGATGCACCAACGGGTCCTCCTTTGAACTTTTCAATAATTGTAGTAAGAATCTTATTATCTATGGCGTCCAGGCCGCGTTTGTCGATATTGAGGGCATTAAGGGCATACTGGGTTATTTTAAGATCTATATCTCCGCTTCCTTTTACCTGGGCAAAGTCGCGTACGCGCCGCAGCAGATTATTGGCTATTCGTGGTGTGCCGCGGCTGCGCATGGCAATCTCTTTTGCAGCATCATCTTCTATACCTATATTCAAAATGGATGCACTGCGCTTTATAATGTTTGCCAATACAGGATAATCGTAATATTCAAGATGCTCCTGAATGCCGAAGCGGGCCCTTAAAGGAGATGTCAGCAGACCGCTGCGGGTGGTGGCTCCAATCAGGGTGAAAGGACTCAGTGATATTTGGACGCTGCGTGCACCGGGCCCCTTGTCTATCATTATATCAATGACATAATCTTCCATTGCGGAATAGAGATATTCCTCTACTACCGGGCTGAGACGGTGTATCTCATCTATGAACAATACATCTCCTGGCTCAAGGCTTGTAAGCAGTCCGGCAAGGTCGCCGGGCTTGTCCAGCACCGGGCCGGAGGTTATTTTCATATTCACCCCGAGTTCATTGGCAACTATATGTGCAAGGGTGGTTTTTCCAAGGCCAGGAGGGCCGTGAAAGAGTATATGGTCCAGCGATTCGCCGCGTATTATTGCAGCCTGGACATATATCTTAAGTTTTTCTATTATATCTGACTGGCCTCCGAATTCATCGAACTGTCCCGGACGGATTTTGTTTTCAAAATCGCTGTCCTTTGAAGCGAATTCCTCACGGGGCCTGTATGAAACTTTTTCACTCATAAAACAAAGATAATAGAAAATTATTGAATTCTTTTTTTGGCTCTAGTATCTGTCTGTTGAAAGTGTTGATAAATATTTAAATAAGGCCCAGTTGCAGCCAGATGACATATTTTATTAAATAATGATGTTGTTAAAACTGTTGATAAAAAAAGATAAGTTGTAGATAAAACAACCTTTTGTTGATTACCCACAACTTATCAAAAGTTTTCAACAGGAGTTTATATTGTTATCAACAACACTACTCACTAAGTTTTGCGGAGAGGAATTCACGGTTAAGCCTTGCAATGTGCTCTACTGAGATACCCTTAGGACACTCCATTTCGCACGCACGGGTGTTGGTACAGCTGCCGAATCCAAGGGCGTCCATAGTGTCCACCATAGCCTTTGCACGGCGTGCACCCTCTATTTTACCCTGGGGCAGCAGAGCAAGTGAACTTACTCGTGCTGCCACAAACAGCATTGCAGAACCGTTCTTGCATGTAGCAGCACATGCACCACAGCCGATGCATGCAGCAGCATCCATACTCTTCTCTGCATTCTCCTTCTTGATAGGAATTGAATTTGCATCGGGAACACCTCCGGTATTAACTGAGATAAATCCGCCAGCCTGCAGAATCTTGTCGTATGCACGGCGGTCCACTACCAAATCTTTAATGATAGGGAAACCGCTGCTGCGCCATGGTTCGATAGTGATGGTGCTGCCGTCTTTGAACTTGCGCATATAAAGCTGGCAGGTGGTTACACCGCTTTCCGGGCCATGTGCACGGCCGTTGATATAAAGTGAGCATGCACCGCATATACCTTCGCGGCAGTCGTGGTCAAAGCTTACCGGACCGCTGTGGTCTTTGCAACCCTTATCGAAAGAGACCGGATTGATCTTTTCATTTACAAGCTGCTCGTTGAGAATGTCCATCATCTCGAGGAAAGAGGTGTCGGGGCTGATGCCGTCGATCTTGTAAGTCTCGAAATGACCCTTTGCCTTGGCGTTCTCCTGACGCCATATTTTAAGTGTAAATTTCATAATCTCTCTTAGTCTTTATAGTTGCGGGTTGCGACTTTGCAATATTTGAATTCCAGAGGCTCCTTATGGAGTTCGGGTTCCTTTTCTCCCTTGTATTCCCAGGCGGCTACGTACATGTAGTTTTCGTCGTCGCGCTTTGTTTCACCCTCTTCTGTCTGCATCTCCTCGCGGAAGTGACCACCGCAGGATTCACGACGGTTAAGGGCGTCATAGGCCATAAGTTCGCCGATTTCCAGGAAGTCTGCCACGCGCAGTGCCTTCTCCAACTCCTGGTTGAAGTGATTGTTGTCTCCGGCTACATATACATTGCTCCAGAACTCTTTCTTAAGGTCCTTGATAAGGCCGATAGCCTTTTTGAGACCCTCTTCGTTGCGGGCCATGCCGACATATTCCCACATAATGTGGCCGAGCTCCTTGTGGATGCTGTCCACGGTGCGCTTGCCCTTTATGGAGAAAAGTTTGTCTATACGCTCCTTGATGGCCTTTTCTGCAGCCTCGAATTCAGGGGCGTTGGTGTCGGTCTTGGGATCTTTGAATTTTGAAGCCAGATAATCGCCAATAGTATAAGGGAGAATGAAATATCCGTCTGCCAGACCCTGCATCAGCGCCGATGCTCCCAGGCGGTTTCCGCCGTGATCGGAGAAGTTTGCCTCGCCGATAGCATACAGGCCGGGGATGGTGGTCTGCAGGTTGTAGTCAACCCAGAGGCCGCCCATCGTGTAGTGGATGGCGGGGAATATCATCATAGGCTCCTTGTAAGGGTCTACGTCGTTGATTTCTTCATACATTTGGAAGAGATTGCCGTATTTCTCCTCGATATACTTGCGACCCTTCTGCTCCATACAGGTCTTGAAATCGAGGAACACGGCCAGACCCTGCTCGTTCACACCGTAACCGGCATCGCAGCGCTCCTTTGCGGCGCGGGAAGCCACGTCGCGGGGAACCAGGTTGCCGAAAGCGGGATAACGGCGCTCCAGATAGTAGTCACGGTCTTCTTCTGCAATATCGCTGGGTTTCTTGGTGCCCTTGCGGATAGCCGCTACATCTTCCAGTTTCTTGGGAACCCAGATGCGGCCGTCGTTACGCAGCGACTCTGACATCAGGGTAAGTTTGCTCTGCTGATCGCCGTGAACGGGGATGCATGTGGGGTGGATCTGTGCAAAGCAGGGGTTAGCGAAGAAAGCACCCTTGCGGTAGCACTGCATTGCCACGCTGCCGTTGGAGTTCATGGCGTTGGTAGATAGGAAGTATGTATTGCCGTATCCGCCGCTGGCAACCACCACTGCGTGTGCGCCGAAGCGCTGGATTTCTCCGGTGGTCAGGTCGCGGGCAATTATTCCCTTGGCCTCGCCTTTAATCAGCACCAGATCCAGCATCTCATGACGGGGATAACTCTTGACAGTACCCTTTGCCACCTGACGGTTGAGGGCTGCATAAGCGCCAAGCAACAGCTGCTGACCTGTTTGGCCGCGGGCATAGAATGTACGGGATACCTGTGCACCGCCAAAAGAACGGTTGTCGAGCAGTCCGCCGTAATCACGTGCAAAGGGCACGCCCTGTGCCACGCACTGGTCTATGATGTTGTTGCTGACCTCTGCCAGACGATATACGTTGGCTTCGCGGCTGCGGTAGTCACCACCCTTGATGGTGTCGTAGAACAGACGATAAACCGAGTCATTGTCGTTCTGGTAGTTCTTTGCCGCATTGATACCACCCTGGGCTGCAATGGAGTGAGCACGACGGGGAGAATCGCTGATGCAGAAGATTTTAACATTGTAGCCAAGTTCACCGAGTGTGGCGGCTGCGCTGGCTCCGGCAAGACCTGTGCCGATTACGATGATTTCCATCTTCTTCTTGTTGGCGGGGCTCACGACTCTGATATGAGCCTTATGGTTGGTCCATTTCTCGGCCAACGGTCCTTCAGGAACTTTGGAAATGAGTTCTGTCATTAGAGTATAATGTGTTAGTTATTAAGCAAAGTACAAAGATAATCTAAAAAGTTATACCTTTACACACCCAATTCATAATTAAATGGAGTTTTTTGCTACTGCATCGAATATCGCGACCCATATAGAGGATTCCAAGAAGGGCGAGAAGGCTATTCTGCTGCTCCACGGCTATATGGAGACGATGTATATCTGGGAAGATATTTACAAGGATCTCAGCCGCGACTACCGTGTCATCAGGATGGACCTGCCGGGCCACGGCCTGACCTGCACCGCCCCCATAAACACCATGGATCTGATGGCCACAGTGGCGAAGGGAGTGCTGGATGTATGCGGTGTGCAGAAGGCAGCGGTGATAGGCCATTCGATGGGCGGATTCGCCGCCATCAAGTGCTGCGAACTTTTCCCGGACCGTTTCGAGAGGCTGATACTGCTCAACTCCTATCCTTATGCCGAAACAGATGAATCCCGCGCCATTCGCGCTCGTGAACAAGCTGTTCTGAACGCCGACCACCTGACTACACTGGCGGAACTCTCCATACCAAAGATGTTCCATCCCGATAATCTTCGCCGCCTGGACGAAAAAATTCGCGAAACCATTGAAATATGCGAAATGCACGACCCGTCGGGCATCGTTGCCAGTGTAAAGGGAATAATTCAGAAAGAAGATTACAGCCCCTGGCTCAAGGAATGCGGTATTCCGGTGATGTCGGTCTGCGGCGATTCAGACACACTTGTCACAGAAGAAATCCGTGCCCGGATGGCGGTTGATTTTCCGAATGTAAAGCAGATTGTGCTGCCAAAGTGCGGTCACAATGTCTTTCTGGAATATCCGGAGAAGACGTTGGAACTTATCAGGGAGTTCGTTTAATCTACCAGAGAAAATTGTTGAAAGGATAGCGGCCGGCGTGGATTTCGGCCACCATCTTGTACAGATCCGACCGCAGTTTGTCTATGCCGATGCGGTCCTTGGCGCTTATGAATATGCACGGCGTGTGTTCGTGCGCCATCCAGCTGTTCTTTATCTCCTCTATGGTGCGGTTGCGGTCAGTCTTTTCGTCTATCGAGAATTCGTCGTACTGTTCCGGTACATAAGCGTCAATCTTGTTGAAAACCAGATAGACAGGCTTGTCGCCGGCGCCGATGTCTTTCAGAGTCCTGTTCACAACTGCCAGCTGGTCCTGGAAGTTGGGATGCGAGATATCCACCACATGCATCAGTATGTCGGCCTCGCGCACCTCGTCCAGGGTGCTCTTGAAGGCCTCTATCAGCTGTGTGGGCAGCTTGCGGATAAAACCGACGGTGTCGCTCAGCAAGAAAGGTACGTTCTCCAGCACCACCTTGCGCACTGTGGTATCCAGTGTGGCGAACAGTTTGTCCTCTGCAAACACGTCGCTCTTGGCCAGCAGATTCATCAGGGTGCTCTTGCCGACGTTGGTGTATCCCACCAGCGAAATGCGCACCAGGCTTCCGCGGTTGCCGCGCTGGGAGGCCATCTGGCGGTCGATCTTCTTCAGCTGGTCCTTGAGGCGTGAGATGCGGTCCAGGACTATTCGGCGGTCGGTCTCCAGCTGGCTCTCACCGGGACCCCTCATATTGATACCGCCCCTCTGGCGCTCCAGGTGGGTCCACATGCCGGTCAGGCGGGGCAGCAGATACTGGTACTGGGCCAGTTCGACCTGAGTCTTGGCGTAAGCGGTGCGGGCGCGCTGGGCAAAGATGTCAAGAATAAGCCCCGTTCGGTCTATAACGCTGCAGTGCGCCTCCTTCTCTATGTTGCGCATCTGGGTGGGGCTCAGTTCGTCGTCAAAAATAACGTAATCGATATTATTCTCCTCTACGTATTTTTTGACCTCCTCCAGCTTGCCTTTGCCGAAATAAGTTCCGGCAAACGGATGGTCCAGCCGCTGCACGAACCGTTTCTGCACGGCGATGTCGGCCGTCTCTGCAAGAAAGACGAGCTCGTCGAGATATTCTTCGCTCTGCCGGATCTGGTCTTTATCCCGGATTACCGCCGCTACTACTGCGCTTTCCATATTCTAACAAAAAAGGTGGCAGGTTTTGCCGGCCACCTTTTGAACTATTTTGACAAATACTATTTCAGCTGGAAGATAACAGGGAATGTGTAGGTAACCTTTACCGGTCTGTCGCGCTGCTTTCCGGGAGTCCATTTAGGCGAACTCGAAACGACCCTCACGGCCTCTTTGTCCAGCGAAGGGTCAACGCCGCGGAGCACTTTGACACCGCTGACCTTGCCGTCGGTACCAACGGTGAACTGCAGGGTAACGCGGCCCTGGATACCGTTTTCCTTGGCAATGTCGGGATATGCAAGGTTCTGGTTCACCCACTTGGAGAAAGCGTTGGCATCACCACCCTGGAACAGGGGTTTCTGCTCTACCAGGGCAAACGGGATGGCCTCTTCCTCTACCGATTCCTCACCGACTTCGTAACCATAGTCGTTCATGTCTACACCGAGGTCTTCGCTATCCTCGAAAGAAAACATCTCCTCGTCTACCTTGATATCATCGTCCACGATATCGATGGCATCTGAAAGGATGGGGATTGTAGGCATCTTGGGGCGTACAATGTTCTCCTCTTCCGTGATGGGGATGATTTCTTCCTCTGCTGCGATGATGTCGTTGGCAGAAAGTTCGGCTTTCTTGATATTGCCGGTCTTCCACTCGAATGCAAGCAGAACGATTGCCAGAGCGGCAATGAGGCCTATCTCCAGAAACATGGTCGAACTCTTGGAGAGATCGGCTTTGGGTGATTTCTTGACTTCCATATCCTTGTTATTCTTTAGCTCTCAAAATTATAAAGAATAAATTGATTTGTCAAAAATAAGTTTACAATTATTTTACCAAGCCCATCTCCTTGAGAACGGAATTTGTCTTGTTGACAGCTTCTGCGCTCTTGTCGAAAGCGGCCTTTTCCTCTGCGTTGAGCTTGAGCTCGATGACCTTCTCCACACCGTTGCGACCGATTACTGCGGGTACGCCGATGCAGATATCCTTCTTGCCATATTCGCCGTCCAGGGCTACGCAGCAGGGGAATACCTTCTTCTGGTCCAGAACCATAGCCTTTACCATGGTTGCTGCAGCTGCGCCGGGAGCGTACCATGCGCTGGTACCCAGAAGTGCGGTGAGGGTAGCGCCGCCCACCATGGTGTCGGCAACAATCTTGTCGGCAACTTCCTTGGAAACGAGATCCTTAACCTTGATGCCCCTGTAGGTTGCGCGATCAATCAACGGAATCATGGTGGTGTCACCGTGGCCGCCGATTACCATACCGCCGACATCACTTGCAGCGGCACCGAGAGCCTGACTGATGTAGTATGTGAAACGGCTGCTGTCCAGCTGGCCGCCCATGCCGATGACGCGGTTCTTGGGAAGACCGGAGGACTTGTATGTCAGGTAGGTCATGGTGTCCATAGGGTTGGCAATCATCAGGAAAATAGCGTTGGGAGAATACTCTAAAGCGCTCTTTACAACTGTATTGACGATGCCTGCGTTGACGCCGATGAGCTCTTCGCGGGTCATACCGGGTTTGCGGGGAATACCGGAGGTAACCACGACCACATCACTGCCTGCAGTGGCCTTGTAGTCGTTGGTGACGCCTTTGATGCGGGTGTCGAAGCCGTAGAGCTTGGCGGTCTGCATCATATCCATAGCCTTGCCTTCGGAAAGTCCTTCTTTGATGTCAATCAGGACGAGATCGGACACACAACCGGTGTGAGCGACTGCGTTGGCAACTGTTGCACCTACGTTGCCTGCGCCGATAACTGTTACTTTTGCCATTTCAATTAGTTTTTTTAGAAGTTTATTTATTTGGTAATTTTGCCGTAATTCATTAAGCATGCAAAGTTAGCAAATGATTTCTTTTTTTAAAGAAAACACGGGTTTTGATATTAAAAGTAAAAACAAAATCAAAACGTGGTTAAGAAGTGTAGCGGCCGGGTACGGCTATGCCATCGGCGACCTGAACTACATCTTCTGTGACGACGAATACCTGCTGTCAATTAACAAGCAGTATCTGGGTCACGACTATTACACCGATATCATCACCTTCGATTCGCGGGAAGACCCTTCTTCCCTTTGCATCGACGGCGACATTTTCATAAGCGTGGACACCGTCCGTGCCAACGGGGCGGAGTACGGCGAAGGTTTCGACCGCGAAATTATGCGCGTGATTGCGCACGGTCTGCTGCACCTTGCCGGCTTTGACGACCGTACAAAGGCACAGCAGAAGCAGATGCGCGAGGCGGAAAATGCAGCACTTGAGCAATGGGATACGATTATGACGTCATAGTTGTCGGCGCCGGACACGCCGGATGCGAGGCTGCCTGCGCCGCTGCCGGAATGGGGGCGCGCACGCTGCTGGTCACGATGGATATGCGCGGCATCGCCCAGATGTCGTGTAACCCCGCCGTGGGAGGCATCGCCAAGGGACAGATAGTCCGCGAGATAGACGCCCTTGGCGGATACACCGGCATCGTGACCGACCGCAGCACCTTGCAGTTCAGAATGCTCAACAAGAGCAAGGGTCCCGCCATGTGGAGCCCGCGCGCGCAGTGCGACAAGACGCTTTTCACCCTCAACTGGCGCAGGGTTCTGGAGCATACGCCCAACCTGGACATGTGGCAGGATACCGTGGCCTCGCTGACGCTTGAAGGCGGACGGGTTACGGCTGTCACCACGCTGATGGGCACGACATTCACCGCCAGTGCCGTCATCATTACCGCCGGTACATTCCTGGGCGGCAAGTTGTTCATAGGCCAGGAGAGCGCCGACGGAGGCCGCATAGGCGAACTTGCCAGCTATTACATCGCCGACCAGCTGCGCGACGCAGGCATCGCCGTGGGGCGCATGAAAACCGGCACCCCGCCGCGAATCGACACCCGCTCGATAGATCTTTCGGCTCTGGAGGTCCAGGAAGGCGACGCCGCTCCGGCCCGCTTCTCTTTCGGCCGGGAATTATCCTCAATCCAGGGTGGCCGGCCGCAGAAGGTCTGCTATATCGTCCATACCAACGAGCGAGTGCATGATATTTTGCGTAGCGCTTTTGACAAGTCGCCGCTGTTCACCGGCCGTATCACCGGCATTGGGCCGCGCTACTGCCCCTCCATAGAGGACAAGCTCCGCACATTTGCAGGCAAGACGTCGCATCAGCTGTTCTTGGAGCCCGAGGGTTGGGATACCTGCGAATATTATCTGCAGGGGTTCTCGTCTTCCCTGCCCACTGACGTTCAGATCCGCGCCCTGCGCGAGATAGAGGGTTTCCGCGACATCCGCATCTTCCGCCCGGCATACGCCGTAGAATACGACTATTTTGACCCGTCGCAGCTCAGGGCTTCTTTGGAAAGCCGCCTGGTTGAAGGGTTGTTTCTGGCGGGCCAGGTCAACGGCACCACCGGTTATGAAGAGGCTGCAGCCCAGGGCCTTATGGCGGGCATTAACGCTGTTCTGAAGATTCGCGGCAAGGAGCCGTTCATACTGATGCGCGACGAGGCCTACATCGGCGTTTTGATAGATGATTTGATTACCAAGGGCGTTGATGAGCCCTACCGCATGTTCACCTCCCGAGCCGAATACCGCATTTTGCTGCGCCAGGACAACGCCGACCGCCGCCTGACAGCCAAGGGCTACGAACTGGGCCTTATTTCCAAGGAACGGTTCGACGATATGGTATCAAAATACGAAGAGATAGATCGCTGTCGAGAAGTTCTCGCAGTGGAGTCTCTAACACCGGCAGAGGTTAATAACTATCTTGAAAGCGTTGACTCTGCTCCCATCGAAAACCGCAAGAAATATGCTGAATTACTATCTCGACCGTCCGTTATGTTGGAAGACCTGCTTGCAATAAGAGATGTACTTGGCGATGATAGCAATCGCCAGCAGGCGATAGCGGAGCGGCGGGGTTTTGGGCAGAGCGCCAGTATTATAGAAGATGTGGAGATTGCCGTTAAATATCAGGGCTACATAGAGCGCGAGCGCCGGCTGGCCGACAAGATAATGCGGCTGGAAAACATCAGGATTCCCGAGGATTTCGACTTCAGCCAGGTGCAGTCGCTCAGCACAGAGTGCCGCATCAAACTGGCCCGCTACAAGCCCCGCACCATCGCGCAGGCCTCCCGCATCAGCGGCGTCTCCCCCGCTGACATCTCGGTACTTCTAGTTTATTTCGGAAGATAGCTACTCGATATTTTTCCGGAGCAGGTTGTTGATGTTCACCTGGTCGGCGATGACCTTGTGGAGGTTCTCCACGGGGATGCGGTCCTGGGTCATGGTGTCGCGGTAGCGGACGGTGACGGTGTTATCAGCAAGCGTGTCGTGGTCCACAGTCACGCAGATCGGGGTACCGATGGCATCCTGACGGCGGTAGCGGCGGCCGATGGAGTCCTTCTCGTCGTACTGGCAGTTGAAATCAACGCGCAGAGAATGCAGGATCTCGCGGGCCTTCTCCGGCAGGCCGTCCTTCTTGACCAGCGGCAGGATGGCAGCCTTTACAGGAGCCAGTGCCGGCGGCAGCGACATTATCACGCGCTTCTCGCCGCCCTCGAGTTCTTCCTCGTGATATGCGGAGGAGAGAACTGCAAGCACGGTGCGGTCAACGCCAATTGAGGTTTCGATAACGTAAGGAACGTAACTTTCGTTGGTTTCGGGATCGAAATACTGCATCTTGCGGCCGCTCATACGCTGGTGGTTACCCAGGTCAAAGTCGGTACGGCTGTGGATTCCCTCCAGCTCCTTGAAGCCGAACGGGAATTCGAACTCGATGTCGGTGGCGGCATTTGCGTAGTGCGCCAGCTTGTCGTGGTCGTGGAAGCGGTACTTCTCGTCGCCCAGACCGATGGCCTTGTGCCATGCCAGACGGGTCTCTTTCCATTTTGCAAACCACTCCATCTCGGTGCCGGGCTTGATGAAGAACTGCATCTCCATCTGCTCGAACTCGCGCATGCGGAAGATGAACTGACGGGCCACGATCTCGTTGCGGAAGGCCTTGCCTATCTGTGCGATACCGAACGGAATTTTCATGCGGCCGGTCTTCTGCACGTTGAGGAAGTTTACGAAGATGCCCTGGGCGGTTTCGGGACGGAGGTAGATGGTGCCTACGCCGCCGTCGACATTACCAAGCTGGGTAGAGAACATCAGGTTGAACTTGCGCACCTCGGTCCAGTTCTTGGTGCCGGAGATGGGGCAGACGATATCGCAGTCGATAATGATCTGGCGCATCTCCTCCAGATCGTTGGCGTCCAGCGCCTTGACCATGCGGGTGTGAACCTCGTCCCATTTGGCTTTAGAACGGAGCACGTTTGGGTTGGTGGCGCGGAACTGTGCCTCGTCAAAGCTGTCGCCGAATTTGCGGCGGCCCTTCTCGACCTCCTTGTTCATCTTCTCTTCCAGCTTTGCCAGATAGTCCTCTATCAGGACGTCGGCGCGGTAGCGCTTCTTGCTGTCCTTGTTGTCGATCAGGGGATCGTTGAAGGCTGCCACGTGGCCGCTGGCCTCCCAGATCTTGGGATGCATGAAGATGGCGCTGTCGATGCCCACGATGTTGTCGTGTAGGCGGACCATGGCGTCCCACCAGTAGGTCTTGATGTTGTTCTTGAGCTCCACGCCCAGCTGGCCGTAGTCATAAACGGCTGCCAGGCCGTCGTAAATTTCGCTTGACTGGAATATGAAACCATACTCCTTGCAATGCGCAGTCAGATTTCTGAAAACCTCTTCTTGTGTCATTGTATAGTTATTTAATTACTTTCTATCTCTTTAAGCAGAGCCGCCGCAAAAGGTCGGCTGTATATCTGCGGATGGGGCAGCGTAAGCCTTTTTGTGCTGCGCGCCACATCGTCGTATTTCAAAATATCTATGTCGATGGTGCGGGAGGCGTACACCCGCCGGCCATCTTTGTCATAAACCGCCTTGTGGCGCTGCCGGCCCAGCGCAACCTCAACCTTCTGGCAGAGGTTCAGCAACTTGATGGGTGTCAAGCCTACCGGCGCCTCGAAGGCCACCGCCATATTCAAAAATGCCGGCCCTTCGAACCCTATCGCCTCCGTCTCCACTATCTCCGTCCGCTTCAGATCCACCCCGAGGGCATCCTCCAGCATACCGCAGGCGGCATTCAAATACGCCTCGCGGTCGCCGAGGTTGGATCCGAGCAGCAGCACTATCATTCCAGTCCGAGCTCAATTTTAGCCTCCTCGCTCATCATATCCTTGCTCCACGCGGGCTCGAATACCAGTTCAATGGCTACATCCACCACGCCCGGCACATCGCGCACCGCCTCGGCAACGCTCTCTACCACGACGTCCGCGATGGGGCAGTTTGGGGCGGTGAGCGTCATCTTGATGTCGACCTTGTGGTCTTCGTCCACGGCAATCTCGTATATCAGCCCCAGGTCGTATACGTTCACCGGAATTTCCGGGTCGTATACCTGGCGAAGGGCCATGACTATGTTTGCCTCCAGCGCCGTCTTGGTCTTCTTGCCGCCCTCTGCGTACTTCTGCGCGATGTCGCGGATGCGCTTGATCATAGCCGCCAGGCCGCCGGCGCGGGTCGGCGAGAGGTTCTCCCTGAGGCCGATGGCATCTATGAAATGCAGGTCGGCGGAGAGGATATCCTGCGGCGTCTGGCCGTCGAACACCCTGATGAGCAGCGAGATGATGCCTTTGGTGATGATGGCGTCGGAATCGGCTTTGAAATGCAGCCGGCCGTCGGCGTCCTGGCTGCAGGTGAGCCATACCCGCGACTGGCAGCCTTCAATGAGGTTGGCGTCGGTCTTGCCGGCCTCTTCCACCAGGGGCATTTCGCGGCCGAGGTCTATCAGGTACTCGTACTTGTCCAGCCACTCGTCGTAGACCGCGAACTCCTCAATAATCTCTTTCTGTATCTCCTCTATGCTTTTCATCTTCTAAGCAATTTTACGGTGCGCTCCAGCGCCTTGCCGAACTCCTCTATCTCCTCCAGTGTGTTGTAGGGCATAAGCGATGCGCGCAGCATGCTGCCGCCGCCGATGCGCTTCACGATAGGCTCCGCGCACATGTGGCCGCTGCGCAGCGCCACTCCCATCTTGTCTATCAGCATCGCGGCGTCCAGCGGATGCACGCCTTCTATAGTGAAGGACCAGAGCGGGATACGGTCCGCAGCTTCTGCTGCGGCTACCCACAGGCCGTCAATTGACTCAAGAACCTGTTTCATCGCCTCAATCTGTCTCTTCTCGTGCTCGGCGGCATCGGGACTGTCGGTAATCCTGGAGGCATATTCCAGCGCCGGGGCCAGGCACGCCGCTGCCACAAAATTTGCGGTACCGGCCTCGAACTTGAGCGGGACATCGGCATACTCAGTCTTATCGAAAGATACGCTGGCCACCATGTCGCCGCCGCCCATGAACGGCGGGAGTTTTTCCAGCCACTCGCGCTTTCCGTAAAGCACGCCGATGCCGGTTGGGGCGTAGATTTTGTGGCCGGAGAAGGCGTAGAAATCGCAGCCCAGCGCCTGCACGTCAACCTTGCGGTGGACGATGCCCTGCGCGCCGTCTATCAGCACCGGAATGCCCAGTGCGTGCGCCTCTGCAACCATCTCCTTAACCGGATTCACCGCACCGAGTATGTTGGATACGTGGGTGACTGCCACCATCTTTACGCCGCGCTTCAATGCTGCACGATAAGCATCCATATCGACACTGCCGTCGTTGTCGCAGCTGCCGCCGGCTCGGACCGGAACCACCTCCAGATGCGCCCCGGTGCGTTGGCAGACCATCTGCCAGGGGACGATGTTGGAATGATGCTCCGCCTCGGTGAGGAGGATGCCGTCGCCGCTGGAAATAAAGCCGCCGCGGGTCATGCACTCCGCCACCAGGTTGATGGACATCGTGGCCCCGGAGGTCAAAACTATCTCGTCGGAAGAATCAGCATTGATGAACCGCTGCGCAGCCCGACGGCCCGCCTCATAAAAGTCCGTTGCCTCGTAGCTGAGGGTGTGGACAGCGCGGTGGATGTTGGCGTTGTGCTCACGGCAGAGCTTCTGCTGCAGGTCCAGCACACAGGCGGGACGCTGGCTGGTGGCGGCATTGTCGAAATAGACCAGCGGCCGCCCCTCGACCTTGCGGCCAAGGATTGGAAAATCGGCCCTTATCTGCTGCAGAAAATTCATTAATCCAACTATATTTCGTATCTTTACAAACTGCAAAAGTAATCATTTTTGTCAATTATATGTACGAATACATTCTCGGAACGCTGTCGGAACTCAATCCCGCGGAGGCCATACTGGAGGCGGGGGGAGTCGGCTACAAGATATTAATTTCGCTTGGTACTTTCTCGGAAATAGAGCACAAATGCGGGCAAAGCGTCAAACTGTACCTCTACCACCTGCTTCGGGAAGACGAGGAGGCGCTCTACGGCTTTGCAACTAAAGAAGAGCGGGCGCTGTTCACGCTGCTCATCTCGGTCAACGGCGTAGGCCCGGGCACGGCCAGGATGATGCTCAGCAGCCTCAGCAGTGACGAACTGCAGAACGCCATTATCGGCGGTGACGTGGTCCGCATCAAATCCATCAAGGGGATCGGCGCCAAAACGGCGGAGAGAATCATACTGGAGCTGCGGGACAAGGTTGTCAAGGGAGACAGCAAGCCGTTTGCCGGGATTTCCACCGCCAGGAGCGAAGTTCGCTCCGAGGCTTTCAACGCTCTGGTGCTTCTCGGTTTTGCCAAGCCGAACGTAGAAAAGGCTCTGGATAAGGTCCTTAGCCAAATGCCGGAGATTAGTCTGGAAAATTTGATAAAAAATTCTTTAAAAATATTGTAGAATCCACAACATTTTCGTAGATTTGTACCCGATTACGGACTACTATGATAGTACCTGACGATTTATTTTACACCAAAGATCACGAGTGGGCTCGCATAGAGGGGGATGTCGCGACGGTTGGCATCACGGATTTTGCGCAAGGCGAGTTGGGAGACATTGTTTATCTGGATGTCCCCACCGTGGGCGAGATGCTTTCGGCCGGTGAAAAGTTTGGTGACATAGAGGCGGTCAAGACGGTGGCGGAGGCATATATGCCGGTAAGCGGAGAGGTGGTAGAGTTCAACGAAGCCCTTGAGAGCGCCCCTGAACTAGTAAACGCCAGCCCGTACGATGAGGGCTGGATAATTAGGATCAAGTTTTCCGATCCGTCGGAATTTGATACATTGTTAAAAGCTGAAGAGTACAAGGAATCAGTCTAAACATTGAAAATTAAATGTGATGTGTTAAGCCCGCCAGCCGACCGGTTCGCGGGCTTAATTTTTTTTATACCTTTGCCGCGAACCAACCATTCAAAAAATGGAGATTAAAAGATTATTCGATTTTATCGAACATGTGAAAAACGACCTGCCTGAGAGGCCGGACGTTCTTGCCCGCCGAATCAAAGGCGAGTGGCATTATGTAAGCACTGCCGAATTCGTAGAAAAATCTTACGCCGTGGCCCGCGCCCTCCTTGCCGAGGGTTTGGCCAATGGAGCCAAAGTCATAAGCATAAGCGCAAACCGTCCCGAGTGGAACTTCATTGATATGGGAAGTGCCCTGGCTGGGACGATACACGTTCCCGTTTATTCCACCCTGGCTCACGACGACTATCTGTACATATTCAATCACTCCGACGCCGAGCTCATCTTTGTGGACAACGAGAAGCTGCTCGCCAGAATCGGCCCCGTCGTGGAGGAGTTGGAACGTCCCCTAAAGGTCATCCTCCTGGACGACAGCGACAAGCACTACTGCTTCAAGGAGTTTCTCGCAAAGGGCGAAGCTGAGAAGGAGACGTGGGATGCCGTCCTGGAAAAGAACAAAAAGGAGATAAAAGACGACGAATGCGTCTCCATCGTGTACACCTCCGGCACAACCGGCCGCCCCAAGGGCGTTATGCTCAGCCACCGGAACCTGGTGTTCGATGCCCACGCGCATGCCATCCGCCACGTCATGGACTGGCATCATATCGCACTCAGCTTCCTGCCGTTGTGCCACGCATACGAGCGCACGATGATCTACGACAATCTGGAGCGCGGTATCCGTATCTACTACGCAGAGAATCTTTCTACCATACAGGCCGATATGGCCTCCTGCCACGCCGACAATTTCTGCGGCGTGCCCCGCGTGCTGGAGATGATGTACTCCAAATTTGAGGCGGCCGGCAAGCAGCTCAAGGGCTTCAAGAGAACCCTCTACCGCAATGCATGGCACTTTGCCAACAAGTTTGACAGCTACGACCGCAACCCCATCTACAAGCTTCGTCACGCCTTTTACGACACTTTGATTTACAAGAAATGGCGCGAGGCGTTGGGCGGCCACAGGATGATTGTGGTCAGCGGTGGCAGTTCCATCCAGGAGAAGATTGTACGCTGCTTCACCGCGGCCGGCTTCCAGCTGTGCGAGGGATACGGCATGACCGAGACATCGCCTGTAATTGCCGTCAACAATCCCGTGGACAAGCTCGTAATAATCGGCACCGTCGGTCAGCCAATCGACGGCACCGAAATCAAATTCTCCGACGAGGGAGAAATCCTGACCCGCGGCCCGCATGTGATGATGGGCTACTACAAGGATCCCGAACAGACCCGCCAGATCATAGACGGGGACGGGTTCCTGCACACCGGCGACATCGGCTGCCTGGTGGATGGCCGCTTCCTCAAGATCACCGACCGCAAGAAGGAGATGTTCAAGCTCAACAACGGCAAGTACATCGCTCCGCAGGCCATCGAAACCAAGCTCAAGGAGAGCGCACTGATAGAGCAGTGCATCGTGTTCGGAGAGAACCACAAGTATCCTTCCGCCATCATCATCCCCAACTTCAACGCACTTAAGGAATACTGCGTGAAGCATAAGATCAAGGCTCCTACAAGGGATGCCATGCTCGCAGACGAGAAGGTGCTCAAAGCCCTTCACAAGGAGGTCGCCAATGTCAACGAACGCCTGGCGCCCCACGAGCAGATCCGCAAGGAGCAATTCATAGACGATGTGTGGGCAATGGACAACGGGATGCTATCCCAGACCCTCAAGCTCAAACGTGCCAACATCCACCGCAAGTATGCGGAAATGATGGAGAAGGCTTTCGAGTAGCGCTACTTCTTTGCGATATTGGTGCGCATGTCGGTGTCGGCCTGGATGTTCTTGAACTTGTAGTAGTCCATGATGCCCAGATTGCCGTTTCGGAAAGCCTCGGCCATAGCCAGCGGCACCTCCGCCTCTGCCTGGATCACCTTTGCGCGAGCCTCCTGTGCCTTTGCCTTCATCTCCTGCTCCAGGGCGACAGCCATGGCGCGGCGCTCCTCGGCGCGGGCCTGTGCGATGTTCTTGTCGGCATTGGCCTGGTCCATCTGCAGCACGGCTCCGATGTTCTTTCCGACATCCACGTCGGCGATATCGATGGATAGGATCTCGAAAGCAGTACCTGCATCCAGACCTTTGCTGAGCACCACCTTGGAGATGCTGTCGGGGTTTTCGAGTACCTCTTTGTGGGTGGCTGCGCTACCGATGCTGGAGACGATACCCTCGCCCACGCGTGCCAGGACTGTTTCTTCTCCGGCGCCGCCGACCAGCTGGTGGATATTGGTGCGCACGGTCACGCGGGCCTTGGCAATCAGCTGGATACCGTCCTTGGCTACTGCCGATACCGGAGGGGTGTTGATCACCTTGGGGTTGACCGACATCTGCACCGCCTCGAACACGTCGCGGCCCGCCAGATCTATGGCAGCGGCCTTCTTGAAATCGAGGGCGATGTTGGCCTTGTCGGCAGAAATCAGGGCGTTTACCACGCGGCCTACGTGCCCCTTGGCCAGATAGTGCGCCTCAAGTTCGTTGGCGTTGAGTTTCAGGCCAGCCTTGGTTCCGGCAATCATGGCCTGTACTATTGTTCCCGGAGGAACCTTGCGCCAGCGCATCAGAATGAGCTGTATCAGGGAAACGCGGGCTCCGGAAATCAGGGCCTGGAACCACAGCGTTACAGGGAAAATCCACAAAAGGAGCAGCAGAAGGACAAATCCTACTGCAATCCAAACGATAGTCATAGGTGCCATATTCAGTTATAGTTTTTTAATAAATATCTTTTCTCCGTTTATCGAATCCACGATGACCTCTGCGCCCTGGTCAACGAAACCGTCAACCGAGTTGACCTCTGCCTTGGAACCGTCTTCGAAACGGACCATGCCCATAGGTGCCAGGCGGGTAACTGCGGTACCCTTAGTGCCTACGGCGATGTCCTTCTGGTCGGCATTGACATCGACCTTGGCGTCTATGTTGGTGTCCAGGGTCGCTTTTTTCCATGTGGACGAGCGCAGCACCCAGATCAGCAACACTGCCGCCAGCAGGATGCAGATTACCGTGACGATAATGCCGGCGGTGTTGCCCAGACGGGTGAATGCCAAATAGCACGCTGCTCCAAGTGAGGCTATGCCCAGGATGCCGGTCACGGCAAAGCCGGGAATAAGAAGTGTTTCTACCAGCAGGAGCAACAGTCCCACGGCGATAAGAATGATTATAGGTCCCATATTTTGCTATTTAATAGGTTCGATTGATATTCCCTCGGCCCCGGCGGCGATGGCGGCGTTGCGCAATTTCTCTGCCGTGGTCTTGTCCAGGGGTGCCACGAAGTATATGACGCGGCCCTCTTCGTTGCCGCGGGCTATGTCGGCGCTGCTGCCGCTGCGGATTACCGTCAGGATTTCTGAAGGAATGCCGTCTGGATAATCGCGCAGAACCAGACGGTATTTCTGATTGTCCTTGCGCTTGGCTTCCAGAGTCTTGGCGTTCTTAACATTGACGTTGTCCCCGTCATCGAAGGCGACGATTGCGGCCGACGAGAAGCCCTTCTTCTTGACGGTGGTAAGAGCCTTGTTGGCTTCTGCCCAGGTGTAGAACAGACCTACGCGGTACACATATTTGCCGCCGACCTTCTTCTCGAATGCGGGGCTGAGACCCTTGAGTTTGGATACGTCCATGCGGTTGGCGTTGGCTGCCACCTGAATCTGATATACCAGCCCTTCCGGCAGGGTGTAGTCGGTTATGAGCACCGATTCGTCCAGCACCTTGAAGTTCATGTCGACCTTGGCCTCGGGCGTTGCAAAGTCAAAATCGGGCATAAGGCCCATGGTGCGCTGGATAAAGGTATATTGGGGGGCGTTGACAGGGGTCGTGGAGGCCAGCAGGGTCTCTTCCAGCAACGTCTGTTCGAATTCTTCGGGATTGATTGCCTCTCCGCGTACCAGAAAGTCCATCTCCACCGCCTGGATTTCGCTCGAAAGGTCGGCCAGTTGGTTTTGAAGGTTGAAAATGGTGCCTTCGGTGGCGCGTATGGCGCGGGAAAGGGCCGCCTTGTCATCTTCGTCACCCTCGGCATAGGCGGCACGGCTGGCGGCGATGTCGCCCTGCAGCACCTTGATGGAATCCTTTACGGCGGAATATCTGCCCACCAGGGTAAAATAATTACGGAAGGTATCGTCACTGTACATCGTGTGCGAGAACACACCTTCGTCGATATCGAGATTAAGGTTGGGACGGGGGCGCAGTGCGGCAACGCGGCGGGCCTCCTCGACAGATTCGATCGCGGTCTTGACGGGCGTCGGGTCATATTTGAGCAGATAGATGACGATACTGTCGGCAGAGCATGCCCGGTTGCTGGCGAAAAGCGAGAAGTTGCCGTCGGGCGTATTGCAGAAAAGCAGGTCGTCATAGGGCGAAGAGTACGGGAAACCGAGGTTTTCAGCCACGCCCCACTCCTGGCGCGCTTCGTCCCACTCGCTCACGAAGATGTCGTATCCGCCCATGCCGTAAAGGCCCTTGGAAGAGAAGTAGAGCTTCTTGCCATCTTCGCTCATTACGGGATATAGCTCGTCATCGGCAGAATTGACCCCGCTGCCCATATCGGTCAGAGGACCCCACTTGCCGTCGCTGCTGCGGGTTGCCCAGCTGAGGTCGTAGGTGCCCCAGGTGCCTCGGGTGGGAATAACCACCTTGTCCATATCGTCTGTGAAGAGGAATGTTTCCCCGTCAGGGCCCTTCTTCCAGGATTTGTCGGGAAAATGACTGTAATACAGGAAGAACCGGTTGCGGGGTACCGTGATGCTCTGCAGTACGGTGGGCCGGGAGGCGTAGCGTAGCATATTCATGCCGTTGTCGCACCAGGTTATCTTCTCGGAAAGGACCATGCGCTCCGTGGAATCCTGGGTACGCTCCAGGGCACGGGCATAGTCGTGTTTAGCCTCTTCGAAGTTGTAACTGCCCAGGGCTTTGTCACCACTGGTGGTCAGCGCTTTGGCGCCCTGCCCCGCGACGGGGAGGGCAAACAGCGCCGTCAAAGCGGCTAAAAGAACGATTTTGAATATATGTTTCATCTCTTTTTCCGTAAAGAACGCAAAAACAAAAATACGAAATACTTCACATATTGAGAAAAAATACTAATTTTGCAGACTATTTTTCGCGAAATATCAAATAATTAATAAGCAATAATTATGCAAAGCAAAGGAGCCATTCGTTTAGTGGCAATTCTCATCGCCCTGGCATGCGCATTCCAGCTGTCCTTTACGCTGGTCACCGCACTCCAGGAGCGCAAAGCCGCAAATTATGCGCAGAAAGCAGTAGAGTTGGAGCAGACAAAGCCTGAGTTCCAGGCAGTTTCGGAGCTCAACCGGGCGTTTTATCTCGATAGCGTAAGCACCGCGGCAAACAACAAGTACATCGACTCCATATCCACCGAGAAAGTTTATCTCGGCTACACATACAAGGATGTAAAGGAGAAAGAGATCAACCTGGGTCTGGACCTCAAGGGCGGTATGAACGTCACCCTTCAGCTGGACCTGGCCGAGCTGGTTCGCAACTGCGCCCGCGAAAAGACCACAGAGGAGTTCAACAAGGCCCTCTCGCTGGCACGTCAGCGCGCAGAGGAGACTCACACCGACTTCATCACCCTTTTCGAAGAGGCATGGAAAGAGGTTGCCGGTGAGCAGCGTCTCTCGTTCGACATCGACCTCGACAAGTTCAGCAGCGATGTCAAGAACAAATCCAAAGTCACCAACGAAGAGATCATCGACCTTCTCCGCAAAGAGGCAGAGAGTGCAATCAACAATTCTTATACAGTAGTTGAGCGCCGTGTCAACCAGTTCGGTGTGGCACAGCCCAACATCCAGAAGATTGCCCGTACCGGACGTATCCTCGTGGAACTTCCGGGCGTGAAGGAGCCTGAGCGTGTGCGCAAACTCCTCCAGGGTACCGCAGCGCTGGAATTCTGGACCACATACACCGCTTCCGAGATCATGCCTTTCCTGCAGGAGGTCAACCGCGACGAAGCTGCCAAGGTTGCAGCTGCCGAGCCCGTTGCCGAGACAGCAGAAGAAGAGGCTGTGGCAGAGGCTGAAGTTCCCGCAGTTGAGGAAACCCCCGCAGTTGAAGACAGCCTTCTGACCAGCATCGCAGAGGCGCAGCCGGACCAGAACCAGAGCGAGCAGATGGAAGCCTACAGAAAGGCCAATCCGCTCTTCGGCCGTCTGCAGCAGATGGGCGGCAACAACGCCTGCCTTGGTCTGATTCACTATCGTGATACCGCAGACGTCATGCGCATGCTCCGCACCACCAGCGTACAGTTCCCCAACGACTTCGTTCCCGCCCTCACCTTCAAGCCCAGCAGCTATGTAGACAACGACCAGTATTTCGAGCTGGTTGCCCTCAAGAGCAGCGCAGGCAAGGGTGCGGCACTGGACGGCGGCGTGATCACATCCGCCCGCGTCAACTACAGCCAGATTTCAGGTGCAGCAGAGGTCAGCATGACCATGAACACCACCGGCAGTTCCCGCTGGGAGGTTATCACCGAGCAGAATATCGGCAAGCAGATCGCCATTGTAATGGACGGTCTGGTTTATTCATATCCTAACGTACAGACCAAGATCAGCGGCGGTAGCAGCCAGATCACCGGTCACTTCACCAACGAAGAGGCCGAAGACCTTGCCACAGTGCTCAAGAGCGGTAAGCTCAGCACCCCCGCCCGCATCGTTCAGGAGCAGGTTGTAGGTCCTTCCCTCGGTAGCCAGTCCATCAAGAGCGGTATGATTTCGTTCGCAATCGCCTTCCTGCTCGTGCTGCTCTATATGTTGATATGGTATCGCCGCGCAGGTTTTGCAGCCGACATCGCCCTGCTTTGCAACGTGCTGTTCCTGTTCGGTGCACTGGTATCGTTCGGCGCCGTGCTGACACTCCCCGGTATCGCCGGTCTGGTGTTGACAATGGGTATGGCGGTCGATGCCAACGTCATCATCTACGAGCGTGTCAAAGAGGAGCTGCGTAGCGGCAAGTCGCTGCGCCTGGCCATCAGCGACGGTTACAAGAACGCCTACTCCGCCATCATCGACGGTCAGCTGACCACCCTGATTACCGGTGTCATCCTGTTCTTCTTCGGTTCAGGTCCCGTCAAGGGCTTTGCAGCCGTGCTCGTGATCGGTATCATCACCTCCGTATTCACCTCCATCTTTATCCCTCGTCTGATTTTCGAGGCAAGGCTGGCGCGCAACAAGGATATCTCCTTCGATTCCCCTGCAACCCGCAACTTCCTCAAGAATACCCATATCGACTTTATCAAGCTGCGCAAGGTATCTTACATTATCTCCGGTGTCCTCTGCGCAATCGCTCTGATAAGCATCTTCACCAAGGGCTTCAGCTATGGTGTTGACTTCAGCGGTGGTCGTACATACGTTGTCCGTTTCGACCAGCCGACAACGGCCGAGCAGGTTCGTGCGGCTACATTCGAGGAGTTTGGTGAGGCTGCCGAGGTTAAGCAGTTCGGTGGTGCTTCCCAGATGCGTATTACCACCAAATACAAAGTCAATGACCGCAGCCAGGAGACCGACAAGGAGATTGAAGGCAAGATCTACAATGCATTGAAGGGCTTCTTTGCAACCCAGATGAGCCAGGAAGAGTTCACCTCTACCCTGAACAACCCCAACGGTATCATCTCATCCGACCGCGTGGATGCATCCATCGCAAGCGAGATGCAGCGCGACGCCGTCATCGCCGTTATCCTGGCGCTGATTGCAATCTTCGCCTACATTGCCATCAGGTTCACCAACTGGACCTGGGGTGTCGGCGGCGTGGCTTCCCTGGTACACAATGCCCTCATTATGATCGGCTTCTTCTCGCTCTTCAGCGGAATCCTGCCCTTCACCCTGGACGTAGACCAGACATTCATCGCGGCCATACTGACCATCATCGGTTACTCCATCAACGATAACGTGGTTATCTTTGACCGTATCCGCGAGTACAAGACACTCTATCCGAAGCGTGCCCTCAAGGAGAATATCAACGACGCCGTCAATGCAACGTTGAGCCGTACCTTGAACACCTCAATCACCACCCTGATCGTGCTTATCGCCATCGCCATCTTCGGCGGCGAAAGTATCCGTGGTTTCGCAGTTGCCCTGACCCTCGGTGTGATTGTCGGTACCTACGCTTCCATCTTCATCGGTACACCTATCATGTACGACCTCAACCGTCGCCGCGAAGAGAAGGCTGCCGAGAAGGTTACCAAGAAATAGTAAGATTGCCGGTCAAGCCGGCAATGACGGAAACGTCACCCCCGACTTGATCGGGGGTTTACAAAAGCAAGGCTGCCAGTCACTGGTGGCCTTGTTTTGTTATTCTCTTATCGCATTTAAGGCACTGGATCATAACCGGAGCCGCCCCATGGATTGCAGCGGAGGATGCGCCACAGCCCCAGCAGGCCGCCCTTGATGATGCCGTACTTTTCTATCGCCTCGTAGGTGTAGGTGCTGCAGGTCGGTGTAAAGCGGCAGCTGCCGCCCATAAAAGGCGACAGGAAGCGTTTATAGCCCTTGATGAGCAACAGGAAAGGCCAGTTGACAATGCGCCGCAGCGAGCGGTGAAACGGCCTCAGGGTGTCCGTGGCACCTCTCATTTTGATGCGCTTTTAGAGAGAATCTCCCGCACCGCGGCCTCTATCACAGAATACTCGCAAATCTCCTTTGCTATATAGACAAACAGGTAATCGCCGCAGAATCCATTCAGACATTCGGCCTGATTGAGCCGGATAGCCTCGCGCATGCGGCGCTTGAGCAAATTGCGCTTGACAGCCCTTTTGAAGGACTTTTTAGGCACCGCCACGGCATAACGGCTCACAGCCTCGCACCCGGGCAAAAAATACCCTTTGATGGGATATTTGAAAACCGGCGTCCCCTTGGAAGGAAGCGACGCAATGGTTTCGCGCTGCCGTAGACGCTGCTCTTTTGAAAAGGGGTAAGTCATGGGCAGATGCTGGTAACGGGTTACAGTACTGAAATAGGGTATACTACAGCTTGCTGCAGTACAGACTGAGCGCCTGGGCAATGGAGGGAGCCTCCGGCGTGGGAGCCATGATATCTACCTTGAGACCGGCCTTTTCTGCCGTCTTGGCGGTATTGACGCCGTAGGTTGCCAGCACCAGGTCACCCTGCTTGAAATCGGGATAATTCTCCAGCAGCGAGCGGACGTCGCACGGGCTGTAGAACACCAGGGTGCTGTAGGAAGACAAATCCAGATGCTTGATATCGCTCACCACGGTGTTCATGAACACTGCGCTGCCGTATTTGAAACCGGCACTCTCGAATGCCTTGGCCATATCGGGGCGCAGGCTGTCGGTGCATGCAATCAAGAACTTCTCGTTTTTATGCTTGGTGCCGATGGCGTCCACGATAGACAGAGGCTTGCCGTCGCCGAAGAAGATCTTGCGCTTGCGGTAGACGATATATTTCTGGAGATAGAGGGCTATCTGCTGATTCTGGCAGAAATATTTCATATCCTCGGGCACGGTCACGCGGGTTTCTTCGCAGATATGGAAGAAGGAATCGATGACGCTGCGGGAGGTGAAAACTATTGCGGTATAGTCCAGGATGTTCACATGCTGCCCACGGAAATTGCGGGTAGATACGGGCATTACAGTGAAAAACGGGCAGAAATCAAACGAGAGACGGTATTTGGTCTCAAGCTCTGCATACGGCGAATTGTTCTTGGGCGCGGGTTGTGCAACCAGAATTTTCTTTCCTCTAATATCAATCATATCCTAGTCAGTGCGCATATCAATAGCGCTAGTGGTAGAATTTCGAGCGTGCAAAGGTACAAAAACCAAAACAATATTGAGCAACTATTTTCTGCAAATATCTTGAAACTCCTGACAGACAATAAAATAAACAGCAAAAACAGCACGGCCGCCAGTATGATTGTGCTGGCCGAAGCGGATATATCGAAAGGCAGGCGGCCCGCCAGCAGTACCAGAAGGGCCACCGTGGTGAAAACAATCACGTAGATACGGTCGCAAATCTGCAGCGTGCGCATCATTTCCGGGCATCGCTTGAGCCACCCCGCCAGCAGGCAAAGGCCGATATGCACCAGCACGAAGGCCGTTAACGCCGCCAGTATGAATACAAAGTTGAGCTTGGAGATGTTCATGAAGTAGAGGCACAGCGATAGCAGCGGCAGGCACAGCAGCGCAGTGTTGTTGATGGCGTATGTGAGGTTCTTGTTGGCCAGGGTGTCCTCCAGCGCAAGCCGGTTGAACAGCGCCTTCCAGGAGATGACAATTGCGATGAAGGAGTTCTCTACGAAGATAAGGAAATAGAGCAGGCATATCAGCAGGGCGTATGTGGTCAGGGCCGGATGGCTCTCCATCACGGAAGACGGAAAGTTGTCGCCGATGACCGTCATCAGCGAACTCGACTGCCAGCAGTCGCTTCCTATGGCCTGCAGAAATGAAAACATGTTAATTGCCCCGCTTTGCGTTGTAGCCAGCCGCCTTGAGAATATCCACCACCCTGTCGCGGAAGTCGCCCTGTATCAGGATTTCGCCTTCCTTGGCACTACCGCCCACGCCGCATTTTGTCTTGAGTGTCTTTGCCAGCGCCGCCAGGTCGTCCGAACTGCCGACAAATCCGCGCACGACCGTGACCTGCTTGCCGCCGCGGTTGCGCCGGTCGATGGCCACAATCAGCTTCTGGCGGGAAGGCTCCAGCGTTTCCGGCTCCTCCTGAAGATCGGCGGCGGTGACATATTTGAAGTTGGGGTCGGTGGAATACACGACGCCCAGGCGGTCTTTCCAATCGTTTGCCATGGATGCAGCAATTATCAGCCGCAAAGTTAAAAACAATTGCTAAATTTGTGGGATTATACGCTTATTCGATATGGAGAAAAAATTGTTCGACAAGATCAAGAATATAACCGCGATGGTGATTCTTGCAATCTCGTCTTTCGTATATCTGTCCACGATAGAGCCGACGGCCAGCTTCTGGGACTGCGGTGAATTCATAGCATCTTCTTACAAGCTGGAGGTGGGACACCCCCCGGGAAACCCAATGTTCCAGCTGATAGCGCGCTTCTTCACAATGTTTACCGATGGAGAACATGCTGCGGCTGCTGTAAACTGCTGCAGCGCGATGTGCTCTGCATTCACCATATTCTTCCTGTTTCTGACCATCGTCCATTTTGGACGCCGCATTCTTGAGAAGTGTGGCAAGACTCTCACCACCGGTAATGCAATAGCCGTTCTGGGAGCAGGCGCGGCTGGAGCTCTTGCCTACTGTTTCTCCGACACTTTCTGGTTCTCTGCGGTGGAGGGCGAGGTATATGCTATGTCCAGCCTGGTCACTGCCGTCGTTTTCTGGGCCATTCTCAAATGGGACGAACACTACGGCGAGCCGTACAACGACCGCTGGATAGTGTTCATAGCGCTGATCTTGGGACTTTCTATAGGCATCCACCTGCTGTGTCTGCTGGTGATTCCGGTAATCGTGTTCATAGTGTACTACCGCAGCCACGAGGCGGAGAATTTGTCCTTCTGGAAAGGATTCCTGGTACTTGCGCTTTCGGGCTTGGTGCTGGCGCTGATCCTCTTCCTGATTATTCCCTACGTGCCAAAGATAATTGCGGCGGTGGACCGGTGGTTCGTCAACGGCATGGGCGCCCCCTTCAACCTGGGCGCCGCCATATTCTCCCTGTTGATATTCGTCGCCTGCTTTGTATTGCTGGCGCTGCTGCGCAAAAAGGGCAAGGCGACTGCGCACACCGCGCTGCTCTGCCTGACAAGCATCCTTATCGGCTATTCGGTATTTGCTGTGATAGTTATCCGCGCAAACGCCAATCCGCCCACTAACGAATATTCGCCGGACAACCTTTACACGCTGGTCCGCTATATCAACCGCGAGCAGTACGGCAGCAAGCCGGTGGTCTATGGCGAGAGCTATAAATCTGTCTACGACATAAAGGAAGGCACTTACTGGACCAAACTGGACGGTCGCTATTACGAAACGCCGAAACCACTGGCGGCCGAATATCCTATGGGCGCCAAGATGCTCTTCCCCCGTATGTGGAGCACCCAGAGCCCGGCGCACGAACAGTTCTACGACGCCTACACTAACGGGGACTTCAAGGTCAAGGCCGTTAGAATGGCAGACGGAACGATAAGAAAGACGCAGATGCCCAAAATGCGCGACAACCTGCGCTATTTCTTTGATTACCAGTTTAATTATATGTACTTCCGCTACTTCTTCTGGAACTTCGTGGGCCGTCAGAACGACCTGCAGGGCCAGCTGCCGGGCGACCCGACCTGCGGCAACTGGGAGAGCGGAATAAAGTTCCTGGACGAAAGCCGCCTGGGCGACCAGACCATCGCCCCCGACTATCTGGCAAACAACAGGGCCAAGAACCACTACTTCTTCCTGCCGCTGCTGCTGGGACTGATAGGTCTCTTCTTCCAGCTGCGTCACGACGGCCGTAACGGCTGGATCACATTCCTGCTGTTCATACTGACCGGCATCGCCATCATCATATACCTCAACCAGCCGCCGTATCAGCCGCGAGAGCGCGACTATGCATACGCCGGATCGTTCTATGTCTTTGCAATCTGGATTGGCCTGGCGGTTATGGCAATAAAGGGCTGGCTGGATGATATGCTGGGCAAGGGCATCGCCCGTGAGAACGGGGAGAAGGTAAGCGCCACCACCTCTGTGACCACCGCATCCGTCGCCTCTGCGCTGGCACTGGCAGTGGCCGTGCTGATGGGCTGCCAGAACTGGGACGACCACGACCGCAGCAACCGCTATACTTCCATAGAAGAGGCATCCAACTATTTGAACAGCTGCGGTAAGGATGCGATACTGATAACCCATGGCGACAACGATACCTTCCCTCTCTGGTATGCGCAGGAGGTAGAGGGCATCCGCACCGACATCCGCATTATGAACACTTCCCTGCTGGGTATGGACTGGTACATAGACCAGATGAAATGCCGCAGCAACCAGTCGGCGCCGCTGCCGATAACCCTTCCCCGCAAGGACTATCTCTATGGCACCAACGATTTTATCAGGGTGGTGGATGCATTCCAGGGCCCCGCTACGGTGCAGGATGTTATGTCGGTATTCACCAATCCAAAGTACCGAACCGGCAACATAGGCGTCATCGCTACCCACAGTATAAAGGTGCCGGTGGACAAGGAGGCGGCGCTCAAGAACGGACTGGTGCTGCCAAAGGACATCGACAAGATGCTGGATGAACTGGTGCTCACCATTCCCGAAGGAACCACCACCATAACCAAGACGGACCTGATACTGCTGGATATCCTGGCAAATTACAAGTGGGACCGTCCCATCTACTTCGTAAGCCAGAACGGTGACTGCACTTTTGAAATTGCCAAGTATCTGCAATTCGACGGCTATGCATACCAGATTGTGCCGATAGAGTGCCCGCAGGGCTCTGCGGCAAAGCAGATGGATGTGGACAAGATGTACGACCTGGTGATGAACGGCTACCGTTTCGACAGCCAGAAGGATACCACCATCAATTACGACTATTTCAACCTGTACGCCTTCAGCAGCGTCACTCCGGTGCGAGGCATATTCAACCAGGTGGCCATCAAACTCATAGAGGAAGGTCGCAAAGAAGATGCCGAGAAGGTTCTGGACCGTTGCTACGAGGTGACTCCCGTCAAGAATATTCCACTGGATGCCGCAATAATCCGTGGCAGCAACGAATACGAGGTGCTTACCAGCATCAACTGCTATCTGGATCTGGGTCTGTTTGACAAGGCAAAGGCCCTCGAGCGCGCCTACATGGAGGAATCCCTGCAGTCGATGCTGTACTCCAGCCAGATCTTCCAGGGAGGGATTCTGGACGAAGACACCCTTGACCGTGAGATGCAGTACGCATCTTACCTGGCCAACATGATGCGCGCGGTTGGCATGCAGGAAGAATACGATTGGATAAACAACAGCATCAAAGCCCTGGTCGATTGAATGTAAGGGAAAAAGTCAGCCTGCTGCCCCATTCGCCGGGCGTATACCGTTTTCTGGACAGTAGCGGTACGGTGATTTATGTGGGCAAGGCCAAGGATCTCCACCGCCGGGTGTCACAGTATTTCCGACCGCCGGAGAGCCTGGACCGCAAGACCCGCGTGATGGTGGGCAAGATTGCCGACATGATATTTGCGGTGGTGAACTGCGAGCAGGACGCCCTGCTGCTGGAGAACAACCTGATAAAGAAGCTTCAGCCCCGCTACAACATCCTTCTAAAGGACAGCAAGACCTATCCCTGGATCGTTATCAAGAAAGAGCCTTTCCCTCGCGTGATGCTTACCCGCCGTATGACCAAGGGTGGCGGCCGGTACTTCGGTCCCTACAGCAACGCCGGCTATGCTCACGCCATGCTGGAACTGATAGCGCAGCTCTATCCGCTGCGCAATTGCAAGCTGGCGCTCAACGAAGAATCCATCGCCAGAGGCAAATTCAAGATATGTCTGAATGCCCACCTGGGCCGCTGCTGTGCCCCGTGCGTCGGCACAACATCCAAGGCGGATTACGATGCAATGATATCTGCCGTGGAATCGCTGCTGTCGGGCGGAGTTCGCGGTCTGATCCGGGATAACAAGGAAAAAATGGCGCAGGCGGCCGCCGAGTTGAGGTTCGAAGAAGCCCAGGTCTATAAGGAGCGTATGGAGTTGTTGGAACGCCACTACAGCAAATCGCCCATAGTGAACAACACCATGCGCGATACCGACGTCTTCTCTATGGTAAGCGACGGAGAGGATCACTTCTGCAACTTTATGCGCATTCGCGAGGGATGCGTTGTTCAGAGCTTCAATATGGAACTCGAGGCGCGCATAGAAGAGCCGCAGGAAGAGGTTCTGGCGGCTTTTATGGCCGAGATGATATCCAAGTTCGGGGAGCTCTCCAAGGAGGTTGTGGTGCCGTTCGCCCCCGGCGGCGAGTTTGCCGGCGTTGAGGTTACCGTGCCTCTCAAGGGCGACAAGATGGAGTTGTTGCGTTTAAGCCAGAAGAACGCCGGTGCCCTCAAGGCGGAAAAATACCGGCACGAAGAGAAGGTCAATCCGGAGGAGCATTACGACAAGGTGATGCAGAACTTGCAGCGCGATCTCGGAATGCAGGACAAACCGATGCACATAGAGTGCTTCGACAACTCCAACATACAGGGCACCAATCCGGTGGCCTCGTGCGTTGTTTTCAAAAACGCCCGCCCCAGCAAGAAAGATTATCGCCATTTCAAAATCAAGACGGTGGTCGGTGCCAACGACTATGCCTCCATGAAGGAGGTAGTCAACCGCCGCTATTCGCGCATGATGGCGGAGGGAGAGCCCCTGCCGCAGTTGATTGTGATTGACGGCGGCCGCGGCCAGCTGCACTTTGCCCTGGAGGCGCTGCAGGAGCTGGGAATAGCCGACAAACTGTGCGTGGTGGGCCTGGCCAAGCGGCTGGAGGAGGTAATCCGGCCCGGCGACCCCTACCCGCTGTTTCTGGACAAGAATTCATCTTCGCTAAAGGTGCTCATGCAGATCCGTGACGAGGCGCACCGCTTCGGTATCACATTCCACCGGTCGTTGAGGTCCAAGAGCCAGATTGGCTCGCAACTTGCAGAGATAAAGGGCGTCGGCGAGGCCACCGCCGCCAGGCTGCTGAGTCATTTCAAGAGCGTCAAGCGGGTTCGCGAGGCCTCCCTGGACGACCTGGAGGCGGTAGTGGGCAAACGTCTGGCCGCAACTGTTTACAACTATTTCAAGGATGAGGCTAAGTAGGATAATAACCGCCATAGTGCTCTCTGTGGCCTTTTCTGTGTCGGTTTCGGCGCAGTATTACACGCTGGGTACCGACCCCGCGTCTGCCCGGTGGAGTATCATCAAGGGCGATAATTTCAGGGTGATATATCCCCACGGCCTCGATTCCCTGGCCCGCGAATACCTGTACAACTTTGAAATCGCCCGCCCCCGCACGCAGGTGGCCCTTGCGATAGAGGGGAGCGAGATGCCGCTGATCCTCCACCCTTATACGGTGAACAGCAACGCCACGGTGGTATGGGCGCCACGGCGCGTGGATATATTCACCACTCCGCCCTTCAACCGCGGTTACGCCGATACCTGGGTCCGCCAGCTGGCATTGCACGAAGGCCGTCACGTGGGGCAGTGCACGCACTTTACCACCGGTACTTTCGCAGTGTTCAAATATTTGCTTGGAGAGCAGGGAGTGGGTCTTGGGATGGGCTTTTACCCCACCGGATGGGAACTGGAGGGCGATGCCGTTCACTCCGAGACCGACTTTTCCAAGGCGGGACGCGGTCGCGACCCCGATTTCCTGATGCCATTCAGGGCAAAGTTCCTGGCGGGAGACGACCATATTTACGACACCTACAGGTTCAATTCCTACCGCAATTATATCCCAAGCAAATATGCCTTCGGATACATCGTTCAGACTTTTATGCGGGATAACTCCGACTACTTTGTAATCGGTGACATCTATCACGACTATACCCGCTGGTGGTACGACCCCAGTATCCTGAACAAGGCATATCAGAGATACACCGGAAAGACCCGCCGCAAGAACTTTCGCGGAGCACAGGCCTATTTCACAGATAAGTGGCGCGAAGAATTCGTTGAGAGGGCACCATATACTCTGTATGAGGGGATAAGCAATTATGACGACGGCTACTACTCTGTCTACCACTCGGTGTTGCCTATGGACGGCAAGATTGTGGCGGCAAAGAACGGTATGGCGCAGTCGCCCCGACTGGTGTCGATAGATTCTACCGGCAAAGAGCGCAACATCCGGCCGTTTGCAGAAAAGAGCCTCACCAGCGCCATCGTCAAGAAAGATGACCACACAATTGTCTGGAGCGAGATAGTCCCCCACCCCCGCTGGGAGCTCAAGAGCTGGTCTGTGATCCGCTCGTACGATTTGGAAAAGCACCGGATGCGCACTTTGACGCACCGTACCCGCTGGTTCAACCCGTCCTATTCCCCCTCCGGCAACAAGATGCTCGTTACCGAATACGGTCTGGACGGCACTTCGCAGATAGTGCTGCTGGATGCCGAAACAATGAAGGAGGTGGCACGAATCTCCGCTCCTGAAGGAGGCCAGGTCCACAACGCAGTCTGGGTGGGTAGCCGGATATTTGCCGATGCGATTACCGGCAACGGCCAGTGGGGCCTTTATTCCCGCCCCGTGGGAGATATCCTTGCCCCGTGGAGCGTGGAGATTGCCCCGCAGACCCGCTCCATCCTCCGTCTGCAGCGCTCGGGCAACCGACTTATCTTTGAGACCGACCTGGACGGTATCGGCAATATTTATTCGTTCAATCCCGCAACCCACAGGGCGCAGAAGCTGACGCACGCCCATTACGGAGCCACTTATCCTCATTTTGACCAGGAAGAGGGGGCTCTTTACTACAGCGACTACGACAACCGGGGATATCTTCCCGCCAAGACGGCCCGCGCCGATCTGCTGTGGGAGGATGCCGATTTTACCAAGCCGTATCTTTTTGCCGAAGCCGACCGATTCAGCGCCGAGTCCGACACCATGGCGCCGTCACTGCCGCCAGAGGCGCAGGCCGCCCTCAGAGCAAAAATCGATTCGCTGCCGTCAAAACGTTATCACAAACCGCTTCACTGGATGCACGTCCACTCCTGGGCGCCGCTCTACGCCGGGGTCAACCGCATTATGAATATGAGTTATGACCATTACTATCAGCTGGCGGCGCCGGGCGTGACTTTGATATCCCAGAGTTCGCTGGGCGACGCGGTGGCCATTGCTGGATATTCTTACCACGACGGTCATCATGCAGGACACTTCAACTTCAATTACAGCGGTCTGTGGCCTATATTCGAGTTCAGCGCCGATTTCAATGACCGGGACAGGTGCAGGTACAATTATACCGAATATTCGAGAAATGACCCCAAGATAGACACGCTGGCGTTGGGGACGCCGTCGCTGGAGTTGAGCGGCAAGGTCTATACCAATATCAACCTTTCCCGCGGAGGCTGGCAGCGGGCCATCATCCCCAGCATCGAGGTCAACTGGACCAACGATGAGTATCAATCATACGATATGGCGATGGATGGCGGCAGCCTGGTGGCCGGAGTGCGCTGGTACAGCATAATTCCCCGCCCCAGAAGCGCCATAATGCCGCGCCTGGGTATCGGTATGGAGGTCAAAGGGGCTTGCATCATAGGGCCCGACACGGAAATGGCCAGAAGCCTCTATGGTTATGTATATGGCTATGTTCCCGGCTTCACTCAGTTGCAGGGCTTCAAGTTCACCGCCAGCGGACAGAAGCGGTTCGACGAGTGGAGTGCCGCCGCCGCAGCCCGCACCCTGGCCAAGGTACCGCGCGGCTACAAGTCTATGCCGCTGGGCGATTATTACAAAGTTACCGCGGAATACGCCATCCCCATCAACCTGAACGACTGGGCGCCTGTGCCCATCCTGTTCTATCTGATGCGTATCAACGTGGTGCCGTTTGTAGATTACGCCGTGAACCGCGGTCCGGCAGAGGTGCAGCAGATGGCCTCCTACGGCACGGTTCTGACGTTCCAGGGACATTATTTCCGCCTCGGCCCCGAGCTCAACATAGGCGCCCGTATGAGCCGATATCTCGATTTTGACGGAAGGTGGCGCTTCCGCGCCGAGTTCGTTTCCAGTCTTGGATTATAAACCGAACAACTGGGCCAGATACTGCATCAGGTAGTCGGTGGGGACATCCTTCAGCATCACTCTCTTCTCCTTGTCCAACAGGTACACGCTGGGGATAGCGCGGATGTTGTATAGCGGCGTGCCGTTCAGCACCAGCAGGTGGTCGTAGCCGTTGAGCCAGTCCTTGGGATAGATTTCAGAATACTTTATCCATTCGCCAAGGTCGGCATCGGGATAGACGTTGGCCACGGCCAGCTGTTTGTCCTTTATCAGGTCGCTGATGCCTGGCAGGCTCTGGAGCGATTCCATCACCTCACGGCAGTTTGGACAGCCGGGGTTGCTGAAAAAGAGGATTGTATACTCGCTCTGGATGTCGTACATCCGCACCTCACGGCCGTTGCGCAGGGTAAATGAGAAATCGTTGGCCTTTTCGCCCAGACGGTTCAGGCAGAAACGTGGCAGATCCTTCTCTGCCTGTGCCTTTTGTTCTTCGGTCGACAGGGAACTTTTTGCCAGCTTTTCAATAAGCGGGATGCAGAATTCCTCGTTGCGCCAGGGGGAGTTGGGGTCCTGAAGGATATGGTAGTACATATCGGTTACCTTTGTCCAAAGGGTGCCGTCGGGGTTTTCCAACTGTAAGGCTTCTGTCTTGTCCAGAAGGGAACGGCAACCTTTCAGGCCCGCCTGTGTGCTGGCACCGCGAAGGAACAGCGCATACTGGTAGAAAATCTCCTCGAAAGCCGCCTTGCTGAAGCCGCGAACCAGGGAGGTGTCCTGGTCGCCGGGGCGCGACTCGCTGTAGAGTTTGTCCCAATAATGGGTGGCGATATAGTCCAGCGCCTCGTCGTTGTCGCCAATCACGGCGGGAATATCCGGCATCGCGTATTTGTTCTGGGAGGGATCGGCCTTTGCCTTTCCGGAATTGTTGGAGCGGCAGCCGGCTGCAAAAGTCAAAACTGCGGCAACGACGGCCGCAGTTGCTATAATATTGAAATACTTGCGCATAATATCGGTTTTTATCCTACCAGCCATACCATCACGTGGTTTTCGAATACCATGTATTCCAGTTCGAATTCCATCTCGGTGCCGTCCTTGTGGGTAAATACGGCCTCGATTTCGCCCTCGTCGTGCGGGGTGAACTTTTCTATCTCTATCTGCTCGGCATAATCGACGTCCAGCAGTGACATTCTCTTGAAAATGGCCTCTTTTGCACACCAGATAATGGCCAGCTGCAGTTTGCGGTTGCGCTCGCCCAGGTCATCTTTCTCGTCCTCGGAAAGAACCTTCTTTTCCACGGCGCTGAAGTCGCGGTCCAGGCTTTCGATATCGATGCCCAGAGCCTCGTCGCGGTGGGTAATGATGGCTACGAAACGGTAGGAATGGGAGATGCTGATTTCGGTTGCCGAATTGTGCAGGAACGGTCGGCCGTTGTCGTGATGACCAAGATAGACCTTGTCGTCAAAAATCTCACCCAGAAGGGCGCGTACGGCAAGTTTCTCTTTGCGGCGGGCTTCGCTGCGGATCATGCTCAGTTCCTCCAGCTCGTTGTTGGGGATAGAGCACATGTCCATCAACTCCTGTTCGGTTTCGGTTATCTCCCAAACATAGATCGTTGCTTCGTTTTCAAGTTCTTTCTTAAGAAATAGGGCCATATAAAAGTGTTTAAGGCCGCATCTGGTGGTGCGACTTTATGATTGCGTATATATAATGGACAACACGTGTGCGACAATGGCCGTCAGGGGCGCTGTCGTTCACAGAAGAGGATAAGTTGCAACTCGGAGGCTGTTCCACGTGTCTTGTCTAAAGTTTCGCAAATGTAAGTATTTTGATAATCGTCTGTCAAGGAATTTGCGAAACTTTCCAAGACAAACCTATAACGTTACCCCATCCCAAATCCCTTCCCTCGGGGACGGGACTTACTATCGCCCTTCGGGCTCTAATTAGAGGTGTTGAGATACGAGGATTCGAACCTCGACAGACAGAACCAAAATCTGTAGTGCTACCATTACACCATATCTCAATGTCTCGCAAGCTTCGCTTAGCGAAGCCATTGATCTTATTATGCCCCAATCCCTAAATCCCTTCCCCATGGAAGGGACTTTTCCTACGCCCTACGGGCTTTAATCAACCCACACGGGTTGGGAAGGGGCACAAAGCGGCGCAAAGATATAAACTTTTTAGTTCTAATGAAATAGACGTCGCGAAAAACGTAGCTCTGAGGCTGAAACGGTTACTTGCGGCGATCCTTGAAGAAATCCTTCATAAGAGCGGCGCACTCATCGCCCAGAATGCCCTTGGTGACTTGGGTGCGGGGGTGAAGGAGACTGGGGCTGAAGAGCGAATAGCCGCGGCGGGGATCGTCGGCTCCGTAGACAATGCGGGGAATCTGCGCCCAGGCAAGCGCTGCGGCGCACATCGGGCACGGTTCCACGGTGACATACAGCGTGCAGTCGGTCAGATACTTGCCGCCCAAATACTCAGTCGCCATGGTGATGGCTTGCATTTCGGCGTGGGCGGTCGGGTCGGTAAGCGTCTCGGTGAGGTTGTGCGAGCGTGCAATCACGCGGTTTTTGCACACCACCACGGCCCCGATGGGTACCTCGCCCTGCTCCAGAGCCTTCTGCGCCTCGGAGAGCGCCATCTGCATATATTGGTTGTCGTCCATCATTACAAAGATAGCAATTTCAGGGAAACTCCGGTGGAGACGACAAAGTCTCCTGCTTCGCAAATGGCGAGCGCGAGCCCTCTTCTCGCAAAAGCGTGATAATCAAGAGGTTGCTATGAGTGTGCTCGCCTTTGCCTCCCGGAAGGAGGGGCGAGCGCGAGAGGCAAAGTGCTAGAGGGTTGGTTATCTGCATGTTACGAATCGCCAATTCGCGCTCGCCGCTTGAGAGCCTCCACGTCTTGCTTGAATAAATGAAAATAGTTCGCTAACTTTGATAAACCGACAATCATTTACTAATAATAGCGCTATGAAAAAGATCCTTTCATTTGTAATGGTAGCCGTCCTGGCGGTGATGCTGGCCGGTTGCGAAAAGTACGACGACAGCGAGCTGCAGCGCCGCGTGGGCGAGTTGGAGAAATCGATGACGCAGCTGTTGAACTACCAGACACTGCTCCAGAAGCTGGCCGCAGGCAACACGGTTACCGCCTACACCACCACAACAGATGGCTACAAGCTGACCTTCAGTGATGGCAATTCCATTGAATTCAACTCGCAGGGCCCCAAGGGCGATCCCGGCAAGCCGTTGACCTGGGACGACCTGACTCAGGCACAGAAGGATGCCCTTCAGGGAGCAGCCGGCGAACCCGGCAAAACACCTAAGTTCAAGATTGAGAACGAAACCTGGAAGGTAAGCTACGACGACGGCGCAACCTGGAGCGATGTCGGCAGCGCAATCGACCGCAGCCTCATCAAGGATATCGAGCTTAGTGATGACGGCAAAACCCTACTCATCACCTTGGCCGACGGAACGGTGGTTCCCGTGGCCTTCGGAGAGAAGGAGGGCTACGACCTTGACATAGCAGGCGGCCGCAAGTACTTCTCAGTATTAGAGAAAAGAGAGTTCTACTGGGGACCGGATCCGTCCATAAATAAAGTATATTATGATGTTCCGTACACTTTGAGCGGAGAGATAGAAACCATCGAAGACGTTCAGTTCTCTGTGAGGGCAAGTACATCATCAGACCAGGTCAATCCCTATGGCCTTGTTACAGTTATCCCTACAGATGAAAAAACGGGAGTCATCAGAGTCATGCAAACACCGGTATGTGACAACGATTATACTTTTGGATACTCCGCAGACGGCTTCTTCTGGATTGATTGGCCCGAGATGGACGTGGAGGTGGTTGCATACTTCCCGGATCATACTTCGGCATTCAAGTCATTCAAGGTTCTCCCTATGGAAATAGGCATGCAAGTCCACGATGACTATTCCGGAGATTTCGCGTTCGAATACGAGAATAATTACCCTGTTATGTGGCTTCCGAAGGAGGCGGGTACAATAGCGTTGAAGATGTGGATTAGTATCTATAAAGATTTTGGCAAGTATGACGGTAACGAGTTCCCCGCGCCCCAGTTTACCCTTCCCCTCGTATCAACTATCTCCCGTCCCTTTAGCTACGACTTTTTCATCCCTCCTAAATCACCTGCGTTTGTCGAGACCATATCGCTTGAGGACTACTGGGAAAGAACATATGAAATGACATTCGATTATGAAGAGAATACTCAGGGTAAGGAAAGGTATAATGACTGTGTGGTATTAAAAGTGACAGGTCCACAGGTGATGGAAAACAGGTATCGCCTCTTTACTGTCAGGTTCAAGCAGCCTAAGTAAGACATCCTGCTGATTAAAAGAAACGCCTCGGAAACAATCCGGGGCGTTTCTTTTTGTTGGGTTGGTCTTAATTACATCATACCGTCCATGCCGCCGTTGGGGTTGGGCATCATTGCGGGCGCCTTCTCGGGCTTGTCCACAATGGCGCACTCGGTAGCCAGGAACATACCGGCCACTGAAGCGGCGTTCTCCAGAGCCACGCGGCTGACCTTGGTCGGATCGATGACACCGGCCGCCAGCAGATTCTCGTAGGTCTCTGTGCGGGCGTTGAACCCGAAGTCCTTCTTGCCCTCCTTGACCTTCTGGACAACTACGCTGCCTTCCAGGCCTGCGTTGGCAACGATTGTGCGCAACGGCTCCTCGATGGCGCGGGCCACGATGTTGATACCGGTCTGCTCGTCCTCGTTGTCGCCTTTGAGCTTCTTGAGAGCCTCTGTAGCGCGGATGTAAGCCACACCGCCGCCGGCCACGATACCCTCTTCAACAGCAGCGCGGGTAGCGTTGAGCGCGTCTTCTACGCGGTCCTTCTTCTCCTTCATCTCGACTTCGCTTGCAGCACCTACGTAGAGCACTGCAACACCGCCGGCGAGCTTGCCCAGGCGCTCCTGGAACTTCTCGCGGTCGTAGTCGCTCTTGGTGTTCTCTATCTGGGTGCGGATCTGAGCGGTGCGCTGTGCAACGGCAGCCTTGTCGCCGGCGCCGTCTACGATGGTGGTGGTGTCCTTGTCGATGGATACCTTCTCTGCCTGGCCCAGCATATCGATGGTGGCGTTCTCGAAGGTTACGCCCCTCTCCTCGCTGATAACCTGGCCTCCGGTGAGGATTGCGATATCCTGCAGCATCTCTTTGCGACGGTCGCCAAAGCCGGGAGCCTTGACAGCAGCCACCTTGAGGGTGCCGCGGAGTTTGTTGACTACCAATGTGGTAAGGGCCTCGCCGTCGACATCCTCTGCAATGATGAGCAGCGCGCGGCCTTCGCGGGCAACGGGCTCGAGAACCGGCATCAGGTCTTTCATTGCGGAGATCTTCTTGTCGGTGATAAGGATGTAGGGGTTCTCCAGAACGGCCTCCATCTTGTCGGGGTTGGTCATGAAGTAGGCGGAGATGTAACCGCGGTCGAACTGCATGCCCTCTACGACCTTGACCTCGGTCTCGGTGCCCTTGCCCTCTTCTACGGTGATGACGCCGTCCTTCTTAACCTTGCTCATAGCCTCGGCAATCAGTTTGCCGATATACTCGTCGTTATTTGCCGAAATAGATGCGACCTGCTCGATCTTGTTGTAGTCGTCGCCCACAGCCTGGCTCTGCTCATGCAGATTCTTGACAACCTCTGCCACGGCCTTGTCGATACCGCGTTTGAGGTCCATGGGGTTGGCACCTGCGGTAACGTTCTTGAGACCTACGTTGATGATGGCCTGTGCCAGAACGGTTGCTGTGGTGGTACCGTCACCGGCCTGGTCGTTGGTCTTGCTGGCTACCTGCTTGACCATCTGTGCGCCCATGTTCTGGAAGCGGTCTTCCAGTTCGATTTCCTTGGCAACGGTAACGCCGTCCTTGGTCACCTGCGGTGCGCCGAACTTCTTGTCTATAATCACGTTGCGGCCTTTGGGACCCAGGGTCACCTTGACTGCATCTGCCAGCGCGTCAGCGCCCTCTTTCATGAGGTTGCGCGCATCAATATTGAATTTGATATCTTTTGCCATGATGATTTCTGTTTAAAGGATTATTCGATAACTGCGATGACATCGCTCTGACGCATGATGAGGTAGTCTTTACCCTCGAAGGAAACTTCGGAACCGGAATACTTGCCGTACATTACCTTATCACCCGGTTTGAGTTCCATGGGCTCGTCTTTTTTACCGCTGCCGACGGCGACGATGACGCCCTGCTGCGGTTTTTCCTTTGCCGAATCGGGGATGAAGAGCCCGCTCGCGGTCTTGGTCTCGGCTTCCTGTGCCTCTACCAATACTCTGTCTGCTAATGGTTTAATCATGATTGTATAGTTTTAAATTTGTTTTTTGATATGCAAATGATGCGACACTCAATTAGACAAATTGAGTGCCATCGATTTGATTATGACAATTTGTCACACTGCCGGTTACCGGGCCATTGCAGCCTCGACCTCGTCTATGGTAATCGGGAGGCGCTTCTGTCCCAGACGGCGGCAGCCGTTCTCTGTGATGAGGATGTCGTCTTCCAGCCTTATGCCGCCAAAGTCGTAGTAGCTCTCAAGAGCCTGGTAATTAATAAAATCGGTGAATTTGCCATCTGCCTTCCACTGCTCTATCAGGGCTGGTATGAAGTAGATGCCCGGTTCGTCGGTAATAACGTGGCCGGGGACCAGTTTGCGTGCCATTCGCAGCGAGCCCAGGCCCAGCTGGCGGATACGCTCCTGTCCGGGGTCGTATCCTACGTAATCCTCCCCCAGATTCTCCATATCGTGCACGTCCAGGCCCATGTTGTGACCCAGTCCATGAGGCATGAACATGCCTTGTACGCCCAGCGAGAGAGCCTCGTCTATATCGCCTTTCACCAAGCCGACGTTCTTGAGGCCCTGCAGCATCAGCCGGCTGACGGCCAGATGCACCTCGCGGTAGGTGATGCCGGGTCGGGCCATCTCCGCCGCGAAGCTGTTGGCGGTGGATACGATGGTGTAGATGTCCTTCTGACGGCTGTCAAATTTGCCGCCGACGGGCAGTGTGCGGGTAAAATCGCTGCAATAGTGACTGGCGATCTCGGCGCCGGCGTCAATCACGCACAGTTTGCCCACTGTGAGCGGCTTGTCGTGCAGATGGTTGTGCAGCGTCTCGCCGTGCTGCGAGAGAATGGTCGGGAACGATGTCATATAGCCGCCGCTGATCACGACGCCCTCCATGGCTCCCACCAGCTCCTGCTCCAGCATACCCGGCTGCATCAGCGTCATGGCGGTGTAGTGCATCGCGTAGCCCAAATCGCAGGCGCGGTCAATCTCCTCTATCTCGCAAGGTTCCTTTATAAGTCTCTGTGCTACAATGGCTTTGATGAATTCTTCGCTGACGCCGTCGTTCACCGCAGCGGGGGTGGTACCCAGAATCTCGGCCAGCAGTATCTTGTTGTCGGCGCGATATTGCGGAATGTGGTGCAGCATGCGACCCTTGGCCAGTGCGTCGGCCACAAAGCCGGCCAGCCGCGCAAAGGGGTAGGTCTTCCCTACTCCGACCTCCGCCGCCTGGTCTGCAATGCTCTTCTGCGGCCCCATCCAGATGATGTCGTCTATATCGACGTCGTCGCCAAAAATCATCTCGCCGCCGCAGTCGATATCGATTACCGCCGCCAGCCCCGGTTTGTCCAGTCCAAAGTAATACAGGAAGGTACTGTCCTGCCGGAAAATATAGGTGTTGTCGGGATAATTCGAGGGGGATTCGTTGTTCCCCAAAAAGACAAGAATGCCGCCGCTGACGCTTGCTGCCAGCTTTTTCCGGCGGCTGATATAGGTTTCTTTGCTAAACATATCTCGCTAATGGTAATTCATCTCAAATATATTAAATTTGTTGTATAAATACTATTATGATTGTCTGTCCAAATGCCAAGATAAATCTGGGTCTGGAGGTCGTGCGGCGCCGGGACGACGGCTATCACGACATCGAGACGCTGTTCGTTCCGGTGCCCTCGCTTCGCGACGTGCTGGAGGTGGTAACAGCCGATGAGCCAGGGCTTACTGTATATGGCCTGGAGTGTGATGTGCCGGCGGAGAAAAACCTGTGTTTCAAGGCGTTCCGGCTGATGCAGGAGCGATATGGTATCGGCAATGTAAAAATATTTTTATATAAAAATATACCGATGGGCGCGGGACTCGGCGGTGGAAGCAGCGACGCGGCGTTTACTTTGGTTGCACTCAATGAGGTGTTTTCTCTGGGACTGCCGGACGCCGATCTTGCAGCTATGGCGGCAGAACTTGGCAGTGACTGTCCGTTTTTTGTCTACAACCGTCCGATGTTCGCCTCAGGCCGCGGCGCAATCCTTGAGCCCTACCCTCTCGATCTGAGCGGTTATCATATAGAAGTCGTTACCCCGGGTATTCACATCTCCACAGCAGAGGCATACAATGGTGTAGATACAGTGAAAGGATTTTATGTCTCGTCTTCGCTCGACATGACACGCGAGAAGCACGTTGAATCAGCCAAAAACATGTCATTTAGACCTATCGAAGCTTGTGGAGAAATCTCACAGCCCGGTGCTGGCTGCGAGCAAGCTTTGCTCGGCCTCGATAAAACGAAGAGAGAGCTCGGCTTCTCAAACTTGCTCTTCGCAGAACGCGCCGGGCGCACAGACACTGATATGAAGCATAACGCTGTCTCTCTGAGAGATAAGTTAAGTCTGGGCATAAATACATGGCGCGAGAATGTCGTAAATGACTTCGAAGCCTACGCCTTTGCCAAATATCCGACTCTCGCGGAGATTAAAAAGTGTCTTTACGACCGTGGCGCACTTTACGCTTCAATGACCGGAAGCGGCAGTGCCCTATACGGAATTTTCCCTAATTAAATAGAAAAATATTTTTCTATATTTCTATTTTGTTGTATAAATATTTTTATATATATTTGTACAACTAATTGAGATATAGATATATGGGACAGATTGTATGTTTTGCAAACAACAAAGGTGGCGTTGGTAAAACCACCACTGCAGTGGCCGTCGGCTACGCATGGGCTCGCCAGGGAAAGAAGGTTTTATTCATAGATTTGGACTCGCAGGCCAACCTCACTGCAATGGTGAGTCCCCTCTCCTTGGAAGAACATGAATCCAGTATCCGGGATGCATTCCTGGACAAGAAACAGTTTAGAATAGAACACGCCGCAGATCATGTAGATTTGGTGCCGTCGGAGCTTTCTCTTTCCAATTTTGACCGCGATACCGCCTCGATAACCGGCCGCGAATATCTTTTGCTTGATCTTTTGAAGCCTGTTAAGAGCAAATACGACTATATAATTATTGATTGTCCGCCGGCGCTGGGCCTGATTACATATAATGCTCTTATTGCATCGGATCATCTTGTAATGGTTGCCACCCCTGACGGATTGGCATACCAGGGAATGGTTATGGTTGCGAACCTTTATGCCGATGTCAAGTCAAATCCCCGTTTGAACCCGGATTTGAAGCTTTCTGGCGTTATTATTTCCAAGTATGAGAGAAACAAGCTCAGTGATATGTATGTAGAGAAGATCAAAGGAGAGATGGGCGCTGCGTTCATAGAACCTGTGCTCAGCAAGGCAACCAAGGTTGCGCAGGCCGGCTCTTTCAACCAGAACTTGTATGATTATGATCCTTCCGGTAAGGTAACCAAGCAATATTTAGAAATTTCTAAAATCCTTGCTAAACGCATCTCAAAGCGATAATTATATAAAAATAGATATATAACTATATATAAACTTATAAAAATATATTTATAGAAATGGCAAAGAAAACCGACCCTTTCGAGAAGTTTAAAGAGGCTACTTTGGGTTCGTCCGGCAGTTTAAGCGGAGCTTTAAGTAGCGCCACAGCTCCGCGTCCCGTTAAAAAGCCGGTAGTTGAAGAGCCGGCAACTCAGACAAAAGTTTCAAAGAATGCAAACCGCAAACTTGTGAGCTTCCACATAGACAACGCCATGTTCCTCCGCCTGGGTCAGCTCAAATTCGAAACTGGCTCCAAGTACGATGAACTCTACAATGAGGCAGTAGTGGACCTGCTGAAAAAATACCACAAGCTATAAAAATATATTTATAAATTTATAGAAAAATATTTTTATAAGATGAAGCAGATCAATACAGTAAAGGCACCGGCTGCAATAGGTCCGTATAGCCAGGCTATAGATTCCGGAGCTGGCATCGTGTTCGTTTCCGGCCAGCTTCCCATAGACCCTGCAACTGGCGCTTTCCCTGAGGGTGGAATCAAGGAGCAGACCCGTCAAAGCCTCCTGAATGCACAGGCAATTCTTGAAAGTGCAGGACTCGGCCTGGGCAATGTCGTCAAGACAACGGTATTCCTGTCCGACATGGGTGATTTCGCCGCAATGAATGAGGTTTATGCATCGTTCTTTGCCGCTCCGTTCCCTGCCCGCAGCGCCGTCGCGGTCAAAACCCTTCCCAAAGGTGCCCTTGTAGAGATAGAGTGCATCGCAGCAAAATGATTTTTGCACGTCAACGACGTTAAGAAATCAGTTTGATTGCATTTAATGTACAGAATACAATCTATCTGTACTGTATGAAACGTATCGTTCTTTTGTTTGTACTACTGTGTGCGGGTTTTTCGTTTGCTGCCGCACAGGATTTAATAACCACACGCAGAGGCGAGGACATCCAGGCAAAGGTACTGGAGGTCGGTATCGCCACCGTCAAATACATTAAAACATCGAATCCAGACGGCCCGGTGTATACGGTGCCGCGCGGTGATATCCTGATGATACGTTTTGCAAATGGCGGGAAGGAGCTGTTCTATGAGGAACCGCTTTGTTATGCAACGGTCCCTGTTCGTGAAGGAATGCGCTACAAAGAGTACAAGCGATTCTACAACAAGCGCGATTATATTTGTCAGGCCGATGACCCCTACAGTCCCTGGCTTGCCGGTTGGGCCTCTTATTTCATCCCCGGTCTGGGACAGTGCGTGTGCGGAGAGTGGGGCAGGGGGCTGTCCTTCTTCCTGGGTACCTATCTGACTGGTTCTATGGCGATTGCCAGTCTTGCCGAGTGCACTGCTTGCTACGTTTATGACGAGCAGGACTACTGCTACGATTCATATAACCGGGATTGCTCCGGAGCGGTAGCGCTTCTGCTGGCAGCCGGCACGATTTACGTTTGGAATATCTGCGACGCCGTCAAGGTCGCCAAGATCAAGAATATGTACTACCAGGATATGTACGGCCGCCGACAGGAGATAAAGTTGCACATCGAACCTTACGTCGACTACAAGCCAATATCCATCAGCCCGATGGCTAACCTGTCCAGCGGCGTCTCGCTGAAGCTGAATTTCTAACTTAGCAACGTCTGCCGTGCCGGGCGAGCGAGAGTTGAGTTTTTACAATTGATTGATAGAAAGCGGGTTGCGTCTTGGGCGCTCGCTTTCGCCTCTCCGCTGGAGGGCCGAGCGCGAGTGGTCTGGAGTTAACCGGCTGGTGTACAGTTATTTACCTAAAGCGCCCTCGCGCTCGCCCGGCGGTTACAATTCTTTTAGGGGCAGTTCGGCGCCGTCGGGGGTGACGAGCACCGCTCCGGCGTCGGCCTGGCAAAGGTGGCCAATCACGTCAAATGTCTGAATCTCCTTGTGGAAGGCCTCGAACTGATCTATCGGCAGGGTGAAGATCAGACGGTAGTCGTCGCCGCCGTTGATGGCCGCTGTGACGGCGTCGATGCCGATTTCATCGGCCAGGGCGAATGTCTCCGAGGCGATGGGGATGCGGTCCAGATAGATCTTGGCGCCGAATCCGGTACGGCTGCACAAAGTGTGGACGGCGTCGGCAAGGCCACGGGAATCGAACACGCCAGCGCTCGGGAAGAACCCGCCGCGGACGAAACGGTCAATCACGTTGGCATCCAACTCAGGGCAGAGATACTGAGAAAGCAGGAACTTGTACTTGCCAAGGTCGGGCTGCTTAGCATTGGCCTCGCCGGCTGCCAGGAATGCTCCCTTTTCACGCTCTAAAACGTGCTGCCCCATATACGCAGCTCCGACGTTACCGCCAAGGCAGATTAAATCCATGCTGGCTGCCGCAGGGCGCGAAGAGGCCATCTTACGGGTCTGGGTGCCGGTTGCCACAAGGCTGATCTGCAGGCCGTTGATGGATGGTGCCAGCTGCAGGTGAAGCGCCTTCAAAGCGTGCTCCTTTGCCGCCGCCAGAACCCCGCTCCAGAAGTCGGCGATATCTTCAAAGGCAAAGTGCGACGAAACGCCCAGCACCATCGACAGCGCCCGAGGCCGGTAAAACGCCGCATAGATATCGCCCAGCGCATTAATCACCGCCTTGTAGCCCAGATGCTTGAGCGGGTGGTAAACGAGGTCGAAATCGACTCCCTGCATCATCATTTTGTGGGTGGCGATGCCTTCAGAGAGGTCTATCGGCTCGCCGTTGGTGTAGCCACTTCCTTCAAAAAGGCGGCTGATGGCCTGCTCGCGGCCGATTTCGGAGAATTCCGTGCGCTTGGTTTTTTGCTTTTCCATACAACAAAGGTAACAATAAAATGTTGGGTTTTTGCGTAAAAGCGTACCTTTGCAACGATATGGCAGAAAAGGATGACATACTCTCCGGGCTGGCGAATGCCGAATACAGCGAGGGCTTTACCACCGACATCGAGCAGGAGTTCTTCCCCAAGGGGTTGAACGATGACATCGTGCGCGCCCTCTCGGCAAAGAAGGAGGAGCCGGAGTGGATGCTCGCCTTCCGCCTGGACGCCCTGCACAAGTGGCAGGCGATGGAAATGCCCACCTGGGGCCATCTGACCATACCGCCCATCGACTTCCAGGATATCATCTACTTTGCGGCGCCAAAGAAACCAAAGAAGCGCGAAGAGGTCGATCCGGAGTTGATGAAGACCTTTGACAAGCTTGGAATTCCGCTTGAGGAGCGCGACGCCCTCAGCGGCGTGGCGGTTGATGCGGTGTTCGATTCCGTCTCGGTAAAAACCACCTTCCAGGCCAAGTTGGCCGAGCTGGGCGTCATTTTCTGCCCCTTCTCCGAGGCGGTGAAAAACCATCCCGACCTGGTCAAAAAGTACCTGGCCAAGGTGGTGCCGCCCAGCGACAACTATTTCGCCGCCCTCAACTCCGCGGTGTTCAGCGACGGCTCTTTCTGTTATATCCCCAAGGGGGTCCGCTGCCCTATGGAACTGAGCAGCTATTTCCGCATCAACGCCCGCAATATCGGCCAGTTCGAGAGGACGCTGATTGTGGCGGACGAAGGCAGCTACGTGAGCTATCTGGAGGGGTGCACCGCCCCTATGCGCGACGAAAACCAGCTGCACGCGGCAATCGTGGAAATCATTGTTGAGAAGGATGCAGAGGTTAAATATTCCACCGTGCAGAACTGGTATCCGGGCGACAAGGAGGGGCGCGGCGGCATTTTCAATTTCGTGACCAAGCGCGGCCTGTGCCGGGGCGATAACAGCCGCCTTTTCTGGACGCAGGTCGAGACGGGCAGCGCCATCACATGGAAATACCCCAGCACTATTTTGCGCGGCAACGGCAGCCATTCCGAGTTCTATTCGGTGGCGCTTACCAACAACTGGCAGCAGGCCGACACCGGCACAAAAATGGTCCACATAGGGAAAAACACCACCAGCCGCATCGTGAGCAAAGGCATCAGCGCCGGACAGAGCCAGAACAGCTACCGCGGCCTGGTTAAGGTGGCCAGCGGCGCCAGCGGCGTGCGCAACCACTCGCAGTGTGATTCGCTGCTCATTGGCGACCGCTGCGGCGCCCACACCTTCCCGGTGATAGACTGCGCCAATTCCGGCGCGATACTGGAACACGAGGCTACCACATCGAAGATAAGCGACGACCAGCTGTTCTATTTGCGTCAGCGCGGCGTCAAGGAAGAAGATGCGGTGGCGCTGATTGTGGGTGGATATGCCTCCGACGTGCTGCAGCGCCTGCCGATGGAATTCGCCATCGAGGCCCGGCGCCTGCTCAGTGTAAACCTTGAAGGAAGTGTAGGATAATGGATTGGATGAATTATAACCTGTTTACTCTCGGCGGCACACCCGTGCTGCTGATAGATTTGATATCGTCTGTGCTTGGACTGACCTGCGTCTTTCTGGCGGGCCGCAACTCCAAGTACAACTTCTGGGTGGGCTACCTTTACACGGCGGCGCTGTTCCTGCTGTTTTGGAACAAAAACCTGTACGCGTCGCTGTTCTTGCAGCCCATCTCGCTCACAATCAACATAATAGGCCACTGGCGGTGGACCCATCCGCGCAAGGAAGAGGAGAGCAGCAAGGGCGATCTGAAGGTCACCAAGCTCACCAGTCAGCAGCGGATTTTGAGTGTGGCGGCGGTGCTGCTGCTTTCGGCGGCGTGGGGCTGGATGCTGGAGACTGTGTTCCCGGCCGACCCGCACCCCTACCTGGACACCATCGTCACCGTGCTGATACTCTATGCGCAGCTGCTCTCGGCCCTCAAGAAGTGGGACTGCTGGCTGGTATGGCTGGTTGTGAACATCACCCAGATAATCCTGCACCTCTCTGTCGGCCACGTATTTATGCCCATCGTATGCGGCCTGTACCTTATCAACGGCATCTGGTCGCTGGCCAGCTGGTGGAAGCTTTATAAGAAGGAAAACAAATAGCTTATGGCAAACAATATATTACTGGAAGTCAAGAATTTGCACGCCTCGGTAGAGGACCGCGAGATACTCAAGGGGATCGACCTCAAGGTCGGCCGCGGCCAGGTGCACGCCATAATGGGGCCGAACGGCGCAGGCAAAAGCACCCTGTCCGGTGTGCTGGCGGGCAAGCCTGGCTACACCGTGACCGAGGGCGAAGCACTGCTGAACGGCGCCTCCCTGCTGGAGATGTCGCCGGAAGAGCGCTCCTGGGCCGGCGTCTTCCTCGGATTCCAGTATCCCGTGGAAATCCCCGGTGTGAGCAATACTCAGATGCTCAAGAGCGCCGTGGCCGCCCAGCGCAAGGCCAAGGGGCTGCCGGAACTTTCCGGTTCGGAGTTCCTGAAACTTCTGAACAGCAAGCTCCCGCTGGTGAATATGGACCGCAGCTTCCTTTCCCGCGGCGTGAACGTAGGCTTCTCCGGCGGCGAAAAGAAGCGCAACGAGGTGCTGCAGATGGCCGTTCTGGAGCCGCAACTGGCCATTCTGGACGAGACCGATTCCGGTCTTGACGTGGATGCGCTGCGCATCGTGGGCGAAGGCGTCGACAGCCTTCGCACAAAAGACAACGCGTTTATCGTGATAACGCACTACCAGCGGCTGCTGGACTATATCGTGCCCGACGTCATCCACGTGCTTTACGACGGCCGGATAATAATGACGGGCGGCCGCGAACTGGCACTCGAAATCGAGGCTAAAGGATACGACTGGATAATCAAGAACAATGGATAAAATCGTCATAGGCGCCGGTATCACCAAGAGCGAGGTCGTCCTTCTAAAGGGCGGCGAAAACCGCTCGTGGGATATCACGGTCGGCGGCGGGGCGCATTTCTCGCTGACGATTGTGGCCCTGCCCGGCGCCGACGGCAGCATCGGTTGCGACATTGCAGTCCGATTCGACGGCGAAGGGGGCGAGTGCCTGCTGAAAGGCCTCTACCTGGCCGGCGGGTCGTCCAGCGTCGACATCAAGGTCAATATGGTCCACAACCTGCCAAGTTGTACCAGCCGCCAGTTGTTCAAGGGCATCTTGTCCGGAGAAGCTCGCACGCAGTTTTTCGGGCTGATAAACGTGCCGGAGAAATGTGTCGGCACCGAGGCCTATCAGGAGAATCACAACCTGCTTTTATCCGACGGCTGCCGGGCGCAGAGCCTGCCGCAGCTGGAGATTTATGCCGACGACGTCAAGTGCAGCCACGGCGCCACCTTCGGCCGCCTGAACACCGACGAGCTGTTCTACATGCGCAGCCGCGGCATCCCTGAGAGTGAGGCACGCCGCCTGCAGATGGTCGCCTTTGTCGGCCAGATCCTCGAGGGGCTGCCGGAAGATATTGCCGCAGAGGCACTTGCCGAACTTAGCCGCCTGGACGGGTAGCGCAGGCGAGTGAGCTGTTCTCCCTTTCTCAGTTTCTCTCGCAGGCGAGCGCGAGGATGCTTATCATAACCAACTGACCGTCAATATATTAGCGGCGAGCTACTCGCGCTCGGCCCCCCGGCGTAGGGCCGAAAGCGAGCGTCCCGACCACAACAGCCTATATATCAGCCACTTGTAAAAACCTGTCTCGCGCTCGCGTTTTCAAACATAAGGGATTTCGCAAGTATTTTATTAAATTCGCGTTATCCAGCGGATAATTTTATAGAAAAATATAAATCGTTATGAAGAAAGTTCGTTTAAACAGTGTTCTGGCGCTGATGATGGCGCTGGTGATTTTTGCAATAATGCCCGGCTGCAAGGGCGGTGGCAAAAAAGCCCAGGAGGGTGGTGCCGATGCCGGCAAAGCGGCAGTTCCCGGAGTGGAAACCAAGACCTACACCGTAGAGGGCGTTACCTTCAAGATGGTCAAGGTAGAGGGCGGCACTTACACGATGGGTGCAACGGCAGAGCAGGGTACAACCGAGCCCCAGTCCAACGAGAAGCCGGCTCACGAGGTCACGGTGGGTGATTTCTGGATTGGCGAAACCGAGGTGACCCAGGCACTCTTCGAAGCAGTCACCGGATACAACCCCTCCTTTACCCGCTGGCCGCAGTGCCCGGTGGACAAGGTCAGCTGGAAGGACTGCCACAGCTTCCTTGAGACCATCAACGAGCTCACCGGCGAGGATTTCCGTCTGCCCACCGAGGCTGAATGGGAGTATGCAGCACGCGGCGGCAAGCTCTCCAAGGGCTACAAATATGCCGGCAGCGACAATCTGGAAGAGGTGGCCTGGACGGTGGCCAACGCCGACGGCAAATCCCACCCGGTTGCCAGCAAGAAGCCCAACGAGCTGGGTCTGTACGACATGAGCGGCAACCTGTACGAGTGGTGCGAAGACAAGTACCTGATGTACGACGGGTCCGAGCCGCAGTACTCCCAGAAGATGCTCAAGAGCGACATCAAGCGCGAGTTCCACATAGAGCGCGGCGGCTGCTGGGACCAGGGTCCCACAATGTGCCGCGTAAGCTACCGTCACGCCGGCAACTACACCCATATGTACGCCTACGACGGCTTCCGCATTGCTCTCACAGCTCCCAAAGTTTCTGCAACTGAGTAGGGAATGAGAAAAGCGTTCTTGCCAATACTGGTTCTTGTACTCGGGGTTATCTGCGGGTGCGAAGAAACTCTCGATTTCGGAGATGAAAACCCCGACGGGTACTGGTATATGTCTTCCCTTCAAATGAAGGCAGAAGACGCCACGGGAAAAGTGATTACCGATCCAGTGACTGAGTTCGGCGAAAGCTACACTCCGAAATATA